>Ga0114963_10003364_pt1 | contig 10928 bp, 4 predicted proteins | sample C_131016_EF_Meta_FD_87019 | JGI IMG/M metagenome (GOLD analysis project Ga0114963, IMG submission 87019) | Freshwater microbial communities from Lake Croche, Canada to study carbon cycling - C_131016_EF_MetaG | ecosystem: Environmental > Aquatic > Freshwater > Lake | place: Lake Croche, Canada...
GATTTTGCTATCATCCCTGGCTGTAGTAAAAACGCTGTGTCCAGATTCTTTGAGCAGAGAAACTAACGCTTGCCCAATGCAGCTGCTAGCTGCGATCACTAAAAATTTTGTCATCTTTTTTTCTCCTTATTCTAATTCATACATTATAATGCAGCCATAATTTGAAATAAAAATGTATATTCTTTTTAGCTTTACTGTTTTACTTCCAGAGGTTTTTCTCAAATAAATTATGAATTAATTCTAATGATTCATCGCTATCATTAAGACAAGGAACTAAAGAAAAGTTCTTTCCTCCACCTGTAATAAATAAATTTCTGTATTCAATATCAACTTCTTCTAATGTTTCAATGCAGTCAGAAGCAAATCCTGGGGTTATAACTAATAAATTTTTTATCCCTTTTCTGAGTAAATCTTTTATTACATCTTCTGTATATGGCTTTACCCATTGTCGTGGGCCAAAACGGGATTGAAAGCTAATGTGATTGGGAATATTTATATCTTGTTTTTTAAGCTCTTCACTAAATAAACGATTTGTTTTATGACAAAAGCATGAATAAGGATCTCCTTTGTCAAAATAATCCTGAGGAATGCCATGATATGAGGATAATATAGCATCTGGTTGCCATGAGAGACTTTGTTTATGCTTTATAACTGTAGAAACAAGAGAATTTATATAGACTTCATTATCATGATAAGGTGCCACTATTCTAATATTAGGCTGCCATCTAATTTTTTTTAGAATGCGATAAATTTCATCATTAACCGTTGCTGTAGTAGCAGCACAATATTGAGGATATAGAGGAATGAAGATGATCTTGTTACAACCTTGCTTTAGCAGAGATTCGATTCCACTTTCAATTGAGGGATTACCATAACGCATAGCATATTAGACTATAACACCATTATGTTTTGTATCAATAATCTGCTGAAATTTTTTTGCTTGTTGCTTAGTATAATATCTTAAAGGAGATTCATTTTTATCATGGAACCAAATCTTTTTATATTTTCCCCCTGTAGCTCTTGGCCTAGAGGTAAGAATAAATAAATTTAATATTATCTGCCATAAAATATAGTTTACTTCAATCACTCTTTTGTCAGATAAAAATTCTTTTAAGTATCTTCTTACCGCAAAATAATCATAATTATCTGGTGTGCCAAGATTTAATAATAAAGTTCCTATTTTGTTTGGAACCTTTGGGTGGTTAGTATGTAACATATTATCAAGCATTATAACCTTTTAACTTTTTTCATTAGCATATCTAAAGTTTAGAATGTTTTCTATCTTTAAGTAGACTAAGATTCTTTTAAAACCATGTTTGTTTTTTTAAAGCTTTATTTTAACGTTTTCGAAGCTTTAGCCTATTGAGACAAAACCACAAATTATCTGAAGCATATCATAAGGCCTTAAGCAGGAAGTATTGCAGCGTAATAATTGATTTTTGAATTTGCTTTAAATATTTAAACCTAAAAACGGGGGTTCGGAAATTTCTGAGGTTTACGCTTAGAACCCCAACCCTTACACCACATAATTTTCTCACTTCTTTATCAGGACAGTTGTTTCTCGTGGGTTTCTGACGGCCAGGTTTAAAATTAGTAGAATAAAATTCTAAAGGTAAGCGTAATTATACCTTCTCTAAAAAGAGAACTGTGGTTGTTTTTAAATGTAAACTTTTACTTTAATGACTGTAAGTCTCAGTCTAGCTTTTACCTTATAGTAAATAACCAAAAATCTTGTTACTTTCTCTAAATAGGGCACTTTAGGGAATGTTTTTAAAGCAAAAATTAATCACTGTCATTTTACTTTACCGTTCATCATTTATCCTTGGGTAAGTTTTATTGCTTCAATAGAACTTTAATTTCTTCAACAGTTAGGTCTGTCACTTTAGCAATAATATTAATATCTAATCCTTCAGCTGACATTTTTTTAACAACTTCCATTTTTTCCTCAGTTTTCCCCTCAGCCTTGCCTTCAGCTTTAGCATCTATTCTTATTTGTTCTTCAATTGCTTCTTCATCTAGTTGACGCTTGATTTCACGATCATAAGTTGCTAGTTCCTCTTCGCTCCAGCCAAATCTATCTAGTTCTCTATAGGCTTGTTTGATGATGATATCTTTACCCACTAATTCATCTAGTTCTGAGTCATTAGTTTTTTGAGCGTTCTTGAGAAAATAATACCATTTTTCTTCTAAAGTGAGATCTTTGAGCTTTTTCTTTATTTTGGCAAATTTAGGTAAATTAATAAAAGTAAATGAGAACATATTAAGATCGTTCTCTAAGGTCGCTCTGTCTAATATTACATGCTCTGACTTATAGTTTTTTTTGTGAGGAAAAATATTATAATTAGCTATGGCAATAAAGATGACCTCTTTTAAATTAGCATATTGCCTATCACCCGCTAACATTTGATTAACATAGGCTTTTGCAGCATAATACTGGGCTCTTTCTTCAAAGCCACTACCCTTGGTCATTTGCATCTCGATGATATATTGGACACCAGTAGTATCTTTACACAGTACATCAACTATGCTTTGCTTTTTACTGGCAATTTCCGGATCTTGAACTGTTTTTAAAAAAACTACTTCTATGATCGGAAAATTAATTTGATTTTTGAGCACTACATTAAGAAAATTTAGTAATAACTCTTTATTCTTCTCAGTACCAAAGATTCTTTTGAAGGATATATCATACTGTGGATTAAGATACTTACTAGCTAAGGTCATAAGAGTAATTTCAATTATGTGATATTCAAGTTCGATTCTATAATATTCTTTGGAAAAACTCAAGATGATAATGATCGTTATCTGATCCTGGAGGTTGACGATCAATGGGGTGGTAGACCACAAAACTTTCCAGTATATTACTGAACTGCACTTTGCTGGATCCTAAATGGTTTTGTTAATGGTAGACTTCTTGAATTATCCTTTAAAAAAGCTTTATCTATGTGTATAAAACATCATATTTGAATTTGTTGTGTTATAGTAAACACCACTATATAATACTCTTATAATTCCCCAGCTAACTCTAAATTAATATCACGATCTTCATCTTCACGATAAATAAAGTCATATATTTGAGAAACAGTATCAGTGGCAATATTATATACTGATTTACTTAAAAAATGTATATTAGCAAGTGTTTGCACAGCACATGCAGTAGCTATTATTTTTTCTGATATGGTTGGTAGATGCGTTATTTTATATGAAAAGAATAAAACAGAAGCTGAAGTAGTAGCAAATGCTGCTACATAATCTACTGAATTTTCTTCATGTTGTTTTTGATTAAAATTATTATAATAATTAAGCATTCCCATTGCTGCTCCTTGTGTAGCTGGATAAAACACAGTCAAAGGAAAACCTGCTATTACAATAAAAGGAGCGGATATTAATACAGACAGTATTATATCAGTAGCAACATAAAAAGTAAATTTTATTCCCTCATCTAAGTAGGAAGATGTTTTTTGATCATTAAGTGCAAATAGGATATCGCTCTTTAAATTATATAAATATTGTTTTGATCCATAAAAAGCACTGGATGTTAAAGGTATAGCAAATTTTTTAATATTTGCCATAGAACCAGTATTACCAAACAGATTATAGGTAAATACTGTACCTCCTAGAAAATGTAAACTTGTACTAACTAAGTTCTCATATTCAGATAAAAAGTTAATTATACCTAAGTGATTTATAGTGGAGTTGAAGTACTGATCAATCACCGGTAAAACTGGAAAATATTGAGTTAAAAGATATGTTAAAGCAGGCTTTACTTCCATAAACTTCATTAAAGCTCCACCAGTAAGAGCTAAATTTATATTTGCCTTGGTTTCAGTAGAACCTATTAATTTTACGGCTACATCACTTCCAAATCCATCTCTTAAGTTTTGAAAGTTGATATATTTATTATTATCTATACCAACCTGAATCAATTTTTTCATTCCATCTTGATCTCCATATCTTATTCTTGCTAAATGAAGTAATTCAGGTAAATTTTCATCATTACGTATTAGATTATCACTTAATATAGGGTTACAAGAATTAATATTATCCCAGTGTGGTGATATGGTTAAAAGTGTGAGTGCTTTACCTTGAAGATCTTGATGTATATCAACAAGATGTGTATGAATTTGTATAGCTAAGGGTACAATTTCTCTAATTATTGTGCCATGATCTATTTGTTGAGTGCCATGAAAAGCATTATTACCTATATGAGAAAAGTAATTTCTTGCTTTTTCTATTAGTTCATTAAATATACCTGATATATCTGTATGATAAGCTTGAGTATATAATTCTTGTACTGCTGGATTTTTACATAAGTCATGTACATGTTCATTGAAATTAATAAGATTAAATTCAATAGATTTTTTGCATGTATCCATTTTTAAACTAGCAACAGCTGATCCGAACCTGTAGGGAGTACCTCCTTTAGGAATATTATAGAAAAGATCTCTAGCAGACGTGATTTGGTTGATTGTTTGAATCAAATAATACATATTGTCATCAATTTTTAACATATCTCTAAGAATAGTTAACTGCTCTTCTTGTGCAGCATTAAGCTTAAATTTACTATTATTAAATAGTATTTTTTTAGCTTCACCTTTCCAAGCTTGTTCCTGAGAAGTATTGATTGCTTTGAGTTTACCTAAAATACTATCAGGTAGTTGTTTTAAAAAACGTGGCAAAGAAAGAAATCCACCAAAATCCTTTAAATAACTAGGTATCTTGCTTGAAGAGCTAAGAGGCCTTGTAAGATCTTTTTCTAGATGTTGTATATTACTCCAGCTTTCAGCAAGACATCTAGCTTCCTCAGCTTCCATTTGATCTTCCTCCATTATCAATGAATGCATGTATTGATTATGCTCTTTAGGGTAATTAGGTCTTACTATAGTAGCTTTATATTGATCTAAAATAAGTAAAGTTTGCTGATGTATAGAATGAATATCATATTTGACGATCTCTTCTAACAATTTTAGTGCCACTTGATTATTGCCTTCTAATAATTCCTCAAGCCTTTCTGCTCTACTTTCCTTACTTGAAGCTTTATGATTACGCATATCGCCATTTATATGGTCTAATTTATTACGAATATCTAAAAGAGAATCTATATCTATGCCTTGAAACACTGCTCTACCTGTTTCAGAAAGATGAGTTCCTATAGCTTCACCAAGAGCTTCAAGAGATCTTAATAAAGCTTCTTTTTCTATTCTAGCATTTAGATTAAATAATGGATTAACAATAGTTTCAGTATATATCTTAATTCTTTCTAGATGGCTGATATCTGAATAGTAATTTACTAAAGCAGGAATACTACTTATATGATTTCCATGAGTTGAACTATGGAGCCCATTCAAATAATCTCTTATTATAAAGAGCTCGTCAAATATCTTAGGTAAGGCAGCGCTTATGATTCCTTGATCAGCAGTATCTACTATCTTAAGATCATATTGTCGACCTCGCATAGCATGAACTAAATCGGTATATTTTCCTATGGCACTTAATGCTTTAAATGGAATATTAGGGTACTGTTCAGTAATTTTTGCATTATTTAGCATTGCTGACCTTGCACAAGCAGAAATCCAAGTTAATACTTCCTTTTGAAAAAATTCTTTTACATTGATCTCTGGTTTATGGGGGTTTTGAGCAATAAATCCTATCTCATTTTGAGAACGCTCTATATAACCGATTGAAGTAATAATTAACTCTAACATTTTAGGAACATCAACATATCTTTTGACTGTTCCATCTCCAGCATATCTTTGAGCCATACCCCTCATCAGAACCACATCTGCTGCAGCTCTTATATCAGTTCCTACAATTTCTCTTACATGAACACCAGATAAGGTCATAGGACCAATAGGAGGAGATATATTTTCATAATCAAAATTTTTATCTATTACTAAATAATCAACTATATCTTTATATCCATTACGTGATGCTAAGTGAAGAATTGTAAGATTATTTATATCTCTAGCATTTATATCAGCGCCACCTGATTCTATTAATGTTTTTGTAACTGCTAGATTACCTTCTTTTACTGCTGATATAAGTTCAAACATGCTTTATTTCCTTGTTTAACCATTTTACAAATATAGATCTCTTAATAAAGTATAAAGGGTAAGTTTAATCTTAATCCCTATGATAAGCCACGGTTAAGCAACTTTCATCTTTATAGATTAGCTCAAATTGATTAGGTGAGCAATAGCCTAAATACGACTGTCTTCTTTTGTTATTATAAAAAGTTTCAATATATTCAAATATCATAGATTTAGCTTCATTTCTTATTTTAAAAATACAATTATTTGGTCATTCTTTTTTTAATGTGTGTACCTTACTCTACTATTAATAAAATTTTCACTGATATTCTTTACTTCTCCAGCTACGTTAATAATTCGTTTATATCTTTTACCTTCAAACTTAACATCATAATATAGTATAATGTCTTTATTTGCTTCATATTCCTCAATTACGTAATCTTCTACCTCAGCAGGAGCATTGACAAAGAAATCGGTGACAAGAGCACCATACCTTTTTGCTTCTGTAGAGAACGGCAAAGAGTACTTATCATGACTATAAATCCAAATTTCCTCACCATTAATGTCTTTTTTTAAATTTATAAATTTGTATAGACCATTTATAAAATCAGTAAAGTTATTGGCTAGTAAATACATATTATCAAAGTTTGGCTCTTCTCCATAAGGTACTGCCTGATCAAATTCCCAAAAATAAACTTTGCCATATTCTGAACCATTTACACCTAAACATACAATATTACTACCAGGATCACGAGCAATAGGGATAAACTCTTTAGGTATTCTATTTTCATGCCTTAGAAATTCTTTTAATAAATTTATGCAATTATCTCCTTTATAAATAGCAAAAAACCAATCCAGAACAGAGCCATTATCATTCTCAACAAAACCATAATGGTCTTTTTCTGGGCGACCTCCATTATGTAGAAGCAAAAAATCCTTATACTCAATAGGTAAATTGATCCCAAGCTTTGCCTCTAACAAATATATATCTGATTTTGTTATATTTTTTTCACTGTCTATTACTACAATATCTTTCATTTTTTATTTACTCCATGTTTAGTGGTTGACATTCCGCCAGTATGTTGAAAAGCTTTATGCAAATCTCCTGGCACAAGCTGCATGGTTGTACCATCTTGGTGATGGTGCCAGGTATAATCTTTAGGCTTTACAAAGTTTGGATCAGCTTTTCTTACTTCTAAAGTTGCTCTATCATAATCTTTCCTATGATTACCGGGAGTGAATTTCTCTAGTTTTACTTCTTTAATTGTATAAGGTTTAAAATCAGGGAATCCTTGAACATCATATTTAACACCATCTGGGTATTTTATTTTGATATCAGGGTATATATTTTTTATACTATCAGGTAAATCATCAGCATGGTATACTTTCCCCGCATATTCAGCTTTAATTGGGTTGCGACCCCCAACTTGCACTACTGTATCGGGCACATCAGCTTTTCTGAAGAATCTATTGCTACCATCTATATCGGCATCAGTATCTAGCTTAAACTTACCACCACCAGCTGTTGCATAAGCTAATCCTCCGTCTAGATGGACATTTTTTATGACGGATTTCATACTACCAAATACTGACTTAGCATCAGCAACAAAGCCAGACATGGCAAGCAAGGAACTAGCCAAGACAATTGCTTCTTGGTCTGTTAAACTTGGATCATATACTTTTATTCTTTTAGCAGACTCAACTATAACTACTGATACCGCAGGTAAGGCAAGCTCGCCCACGGCCACAGACTTCAATTCATTAACACTTGCTGCAACGAAGCCAGCAGGACCGGTAAGAGCTGATGCTCCAATTCTCAGAGCAGTAAATGCAGTACCAGCCCAGGGATAATCTGTAATAAATTTATCCAGTTTCTGGGCTACGTTTTTTAATGCAGTTTTATCGCTACTAATCTCTTGGCTGTATACCAGAGCTTCCATATGGTTAATTTCATTAATCGCAGCAATCCTAACTCTGCTTTCTACATTATGTGCATTATTTATTTCATTTCTAGCATCTTGGAATGATCTAGTTGATTGCTGTTTGTCTATATCTGGTAATAATAAATTACTGCATTTGCCTCCATTAATATTGCTATAATCAAATTCCGAATCCTTTATTAGGCACTGATATTGCCTTGGATCCGTTACAGGATGCGCCGGATTATTAGCATTAGGGCTATTTATTCCTGTAGTGCCTGATATCATAGTACCTTTTGGTAAGTTGATTATTTCACCTTTCCAAATCTTATTAGGATTGATGATATTTGGGTTGGCTTTGATTAATTCTTCTAATTTTATGTCATGTTCCTTAGCAATCTGTGACAGACTGGTGTCAGTATCTTTCACTTTGTATTTTGGAAGGTTTGAGTTCTTGTTATTATTATTAGCATGATGTTTGCCTTTACTAGAAGAAGAATCCTTATCATCACTTGTAGTGGTAAAGTCTAGTGTTCTAGCATTTTTCTCATTTAATAATTTGTAAGCTTTATCGAGTTTTTCCTGCTTTTCTTCCAGTTTTTTAACTTTTTCTTTTTCACCTAAAAATTCCAGTACTGAGTTAACTGCCAAATTACTTGCAAAAGAAGCAATTGGTGCAACGATGTCGGTTTTAACTATTCCTTTGGCGTTAGCAAATACTATAGTCTTTAGGCTGTGCTCTAGCATACCCATTTTGATATTCATGTTTTCTTCAGACATCATGATCGCTATTCCATTACAGATAGTGAGTATTGCTTCTTGAGACTTTGCAAAATCTTCAAAGTTGAAACTAGAAATGTCGTTACATTTAGTATAATGAATATCAAGACCGGTTATAAAATTATTACGCTTTAACACCTCCATCATTTTGATACCATCTTCCTTAAATCTATGCTTCAATCTTTGCTCCATGATGGTACTAGTGCGGTAATTTGATACCGAGGAGTAAGTTTCTTTAATGACATTGCCAAAATTCTCACTAAAATCATCATTTACCTCTGAAAGTTTATAGGCACCAACTCCAAGACTTACCAAGCTTGTAGCACCAGCTACTGCCATTGAAGCCATTAACCCAAAAGTTCTAGCAGCATTAGGAAGTACGGTCTTTAGTCCTTGCGAGAGTTCACCATTATACTTAATGGCATAGTCATGACTTATACTTTGTGCATTTGCTATTAATTGATCATAGAGTTTACCACGATTTACTTCATCATAGGCAAAAATTATTTCTAATTGCTCCCTATATTGGGCAAGCAAATTCTTGACCATACCATCAACCGATCTTTCTAAATCTCCATCATTGGCATTTGCTACTTGGTTGCCAGCATTTTGCAGTAAGGCTGTCGCGGCCATCAAACTTGCCTGAATGGCGAATTGCTGCATAATAAATCCTGGAACACTAAGTCCATCTTTAAGAGCATCTAAACTCGTAGGTACAAGTCCTTTATCCCAACCATTTACACTTGCTATATGGGCAATACCGGCAGTGGCAATGCTAATTGCAAAACCGATGGCTTTTGATCTTAAGTAACTATCCATGTTAATTGGGGTGTTCATCGCCACTGAGACCACACTTGAGAGAACATCTCCCATCCCGCCAAGCATAGTAGTAAAACCAAGTGAGGTAAAGAATGGACCACCAAGCGTCATCAATCCATAGCCACTAAAAATAAGAACGGTGCCAAGCACTGCACTTAAAATTGTACCACTCCAGTCTTGTTTAAGCTCATAAGTGGTAATAGTAAAAGCCATTCCTCCAGATAAGTAAAATTCAGCGAATGCTTCTTGTTGCATGGTGACATTAAACTGACCTGCACTTTTGTTTAATAAATTAATACTTTGACTATCAATATTACTTAAGTTGAAATAATTACCTGCAATTTGAGTGATATTTGGTTTGGTCTTGTCAAAAAGCTTTTCTACTATGATGACATTTGCAACCCTGATCATCTCATTTGGTTCACTATTGGCAGTAATATTGATATTACGTTCAATAGAACTTACCTGTTCCTTATAAAGATGAACCTGAAACATTAATGCCATTGCAAGTGGGGAATGAATAGGTGCGATATAGTTAACTGTATAGACTAAAGTTGTTTCTAATTGAGGTATGACTATATTTACTAAGTTTTCCATTGCCCAAAATGATTTTTCAACAAAGTTTTTCTTAGCAATAGTGGCTTCCTTTGTCTGATCCTCATCTTTGATTATCCTGGAATCAATTACCAATTGCATGTAAGCAAGTCCATGATAGGCTTGCCAGGAAAGATCCTTGTCCATTAACCTGGCTTTTTCGAGCAATTTAATGGCAATATCAAGAGGTTTCTGAACATACCAGGGTGAGGTAATTGACATTGACATGGCTGCAAGTGCTTGTTCAACCCCCTTATAGATACTACTTAAAAAACTATTGGTCTGCGCTATTACTGATGACAACCCTGCTTGAGCATCATCTATTCTTTGCATATCATATGCTTTTCTAACTACGTAGGCTGGGTTTTGAAATAATTTACCGGAATCATATTCAGTTGGATTATACCGGTTTAGTATGAAGTCGTAAAACTTATCAAAAGCATTATTTAATAGTTTTACAGTATCATTGCGATTACTATTGATATGCCATAAATCAGGACTTGGCGATATCCTATTAATAATTGCGCTGCAATTATCTTTCATACCAATTAACTCATCTTGCTCTCTGAGCCACATTGCCCATAATTCTTGCACCTGAAGTATCTCGAATTCCTTGGTATAGAGAACTCGGTCTTCAAGCCATAACTCATATAAATGCCTTAATTTGGCATTTAATAAATCTGATTTTTGGAGGTTGGTGGAATCATAATTCTTATCTTTACTACTTATTTGATTTTCCAAATAAGCAACTTCTGCCAATGGAAAGTTACCTAAGGAAGTAGCACTGATA
>Ga0114963_10003367_pt1 | contig 10926 bp, 10 predicted proteins | sample C_131016_EF_Meta_FD_87019 | JGI IMG/M metagenome (GOLD analysis project Ga0114963, IMG submission 87019) | Freshwater microbial communities from Lake Croche, Canada to study carbon cycling - C_131016_EF_MetaG | ecosystem: Environmental > Aquatic > Freshwater > Lake | place: Lake Croche, Canada...
AATGACGATAACAGCATCAAAGAAATCAAGAAAAACTAAAGGGCAGCACGGGCCTGTGTAATAGCAGTAAGCACTTGAGATGGGGCAGTGCCACCAGCATGTTGGCGGGACTGGACCGAGCCATCAACCGTCAGAAGTGCAAAGACATCGTCACCAATCATCTCAGGGCGAATGTCCAAACCACAAGCAAAGCGTAACTCTGACAAGCTTAAGTCTGTCAGCATGCAGTTTCTGCCAACGCATGCTTTGACAGCATGCGCTACAGCCTCATGTGCATCACGGAAGGTAAGACCTTTTTTCACTAAGTAGTCTGCTAAATCAGTGGCGGTTGAAAAACCTTCTTCAGCTGCTGCTTTCATGACATCTGCTTTAACTGCAATGTGTGGAACCATGTCGGCAAAAATACGTAACGTGTCTTGCACTGTATCGACCGCATCAAATAGAGGCTCTTTATCTTCTTGATTATCTTTGTTGTAAGCCAGTGGCTGACTCTTCATCAGCGTTAACAAAGAGATGAGATCACCATAGACCCGACCAGTCTTACCGCGCGCCAATTCAGGAACATCAGGATTTTTCTTTTGCGGCATGATGGAACTACCAGTACAGAAGCGGTCTGGTAAATCAATAAAGCCAAAGCGAGGGCTCAACCACAGCACCAACTCCTCAGATAGGCGCGATACATGCATCATCAAAATTGATGCAAAGGCGCAAAACTCAATGGCAAAGTCACGATCAGACACCGCATCTAAGGAGTTATTGCAAATACCATCAAAACCTAAAATCTTCGCAACTTGCTCTCGATTAATTGGGTAGCTGGTGCCCGCTAAAGCAGCTGCGCCCAAAGGCAGACGATTAAAGCGTGAGCGTAAATCTGCTAAGCGACTTGCGTCACGACTAAACATTTCAAAATAGGCCATCAGGTGATGACCAAAGGTAATCGGTTGTGCAACCTGCAGATGAGTATGGCCAGGCATGATGGTGGCAGCATGCTTTTCTGCTAAATCAAGTAGGGCACTCTGTAGAGTTTTCAGAGTCACTGCAATTTCATCAACGCTGCCACGCAACCAAAGACGGAGATCGGTTGCAACCTGGTCATTACGTGAACGACCAGTGTGCAAACGTTTGCCAGCATCACCAACGAGTGCGGTAAGGCGTGCTTCGATATTCAGGTGTACATCCTCTAAAGCTAGCTGCCAGTCAAACTGACCAGACTCGATTTCAGTCTTGATTTGAGCCATTCCCTTTTGAATATCCGCTAGATCTTGGGGGCTAATGATTTTCTGATCTGCCAGCATTTGTGCATGCGCCAGTGAGCCAGCAATATCGACCATCGCAAAGCGTTGATCAAAGCCAATCGAGGCTGTATAACGCTGAACGAGTTCGTCAACGGGTTCGGTAAAACGAGCCGACCAAGCTTGGGCTTTGTTGGCTAAGGAATTTTTGGATGAGCTCATAAACACAGTATATTGATGTAGGTCTTTGATTATTTTAAATGTTATGCCCCAAACCCCAAATTCTTCCCCATCATCCGCCCATTTGGCCGCTCCCAAGCGTCTAGTAATTGCCTCCCGTGAGAGTCGCTTAGCCATGTGGCAGGCAGAACACGTCCGAGATTGCCTGAAAAAGCTCTATCCAGAGTGTCATGTGCAGATTTTGGGAATGACGACCCGTGGTGACCAGATTCTAAATATGGCCCTTTCCAAAGTGGGAGGCAAGGGCCTTTTTGTAAAAGAGCTCGAAACGGCTCTAGAGGAGGGGCGTGCGGATTTAGCTGTTCACTCTCTCAAGGATGTCCCGATGGTGATGCCAGAGGGTTTTGATTTGTCTTGCGTTATGGCTCGGGAAGATGCTCGTGATGCATTTGTTTCGAATGACTATGCCAGCTTGGCGGATTTACCCCAAGGTGCGATTGTGGGAACCTCTAGCTTGCGCCGCGAGTCTGTGTTGAGGGCAAAATTTCCTGATCTCAAAATCCAGCCACTCCGCGGTAACTTAGATACCCGTTTGAGCAAGTTAGATCGTGGCGAATATCAAGCAATCATTTTGGCGGCGGCTGGTCTCAAACGACTTGGTCTAGAAAGTCGTATACGTGCCCACCTGCCCTATGACCCTTACACACCAGCTGCTGGTCAAGGTGCTTTGGGTATCGAGACTTTAAGCAAACATCCCGATATCAGGCATTGGCTTGCCCCCCTGAATGATTTACCAACCTTGTATGCAGTTTCTGCAGAGCGCATGGTATCTCGTCAGTTAGGCGGTTCCTGTGAGGTGCCCTTAGCAGCCCACGCAGTATGGGATCAGAAGCAAATGCAAATTCGCTCCTTTGTTGCGACTCCTGATGGCAAAGCGATTTGTCTGGCAACCGGATCTGCTCTAGTGCGATCTATCCAAGATGCAGAGGCCTTAGGGCTTGCAGTAGCTCAAGATCTCTTGGCGCAAGGTGCGGCAGATTTAATTTCGCACGTTCCTAAATAAAACCTAATCAATACTGCTAACAATGAGCACTAAAACCATTGTCGTGACTAGACCTGGTGGCCAAGCTCGCCAACTGATTGAGGCGCTCACTAGCAGTATCGAAAGAAATTTAGTTTCTAGGCGGAGTTTGCCGGAGATTCTCTCTTTGCCTCTACTAACGATCGTTCCAAAAGATGATGAGCAGCTTGCTGATCATATTGGCAATGTTTTAATGGATGCTGATTTGGCAATCTTTGTTAGCCCCAATGCGATCGAGTGTGTGATGCGCTTACTTGAGCGTAATTGGCAGGATTTCTCTCAAAAGATTATTCCAATTGGCGTTATGGGCGGAAGCAGTAAACATGCTTTACAAAATCATGGCATTGGTCAAGAGGAAAGCCCCACTCCGATCGTGATGCCAAAAAATAACGAGCAGTGGGATTCTGAAGGTTTATGGCAAGAGTTGCAAAGCCTTGCCTGGAATTGGGAAGGCAAAAAGATTGTAATTTTTAAAGGTGAAGGTGGCCGCGACTGGCTGGCTGAGACTTTGAAGCATGAGGGGGCCTCGGTAGAGGCAATCTCGACGTATACCCGTGTGCCATTAGATTTAGATAACCCAGCATGGCAGGCTATCCATGAGATGGATTTTTCAAAATCACTATGGTTGTTGACCTCATCTGAAGCGGTGCGTTATTTGGGTCAAGTAGCACAAGATCAATTTGCTCAAAGCTTAGAAAATGCGAGTGCCCTATGTCCTCATCACAATATTGCTGATGTGGCAGAAGAGATTGGTTTTGGCGAGGTCTTTACCACTGAGCCAGGTGATGATGCTTTGATCAAAGCAAGCCTAGCTTGGCTAACGCTCTAGGCTTTTAGGTATTTTAATAAAGCGGGTAAGAAAATTTCATTCACGAGAATTGGACGACCTTTCAATAGATAGAGAGTACGTCTGGCCCACAAAGGTGAGCTCAACCCAGGATGATTTTTAGAACATCGTTTCCAAAGCGGACTACTTTTATCTAGACGCGCAATATCGCGCGGTGGTTTTGCTTTGGAATGTTTACGTGTTTTGGCAAAGAGAACGGCTCCTAAAGGTTTTCTACCAAGGCGCAGTACCGCATGATTGCTGCCGCTAGAGCTCAGGGTGGGGATCACGCTATGAGCCATCACCAAGGGAGTATTGTTGGCGCACAGCAGCACTTCACGCACTCTGCAGCGGCGAACTCTCAAATGAAAATAGCGACTTTCGTCGCTATTCAGAGATTGAAGGCAATCTCGCAAAATCTGTACTTCCAGTTTTTGACCAATCGCCTTCTCAATTTTTTGGGTGAGTGACCCAGTATCGCTTAGCCAAGACTGCCACTTGCGTGGCGCCCGATGAATTTCACCGGAACCGACTCGATTCCATGCAGAACGGAGACGATTACGGCAAGTCATATTTAGCTACCGCTAAAGTTCCGACGTTGACCGCCAGACTTTGGTTTGGCAAAGCGAGGACCAGCTGGACGTGAGTCAGCAGAACGCGCAGGACGCGAATCTGCAGAGCGCGCAGGACGTGAATCTGCTGAACGAGATTCGCCCGAACGAGATTCAAAGTGATTACCCGAACGATTGCCACCGCCAGTACCGCCACCACCACTACCTGAGCGAAACTCAGAACGTGCGCCTGAACCATAGCGACCGCCACCGCCACCACCAGAGCGATTACCGCCACCGCCACCACCAGAGCGGCCACCAGGACGACCACCGCCACCACCACCAAAGCTAGGCTTGGCTTGTGGCTCAAGGCCAGCGATTACTGATGCCACAATGTCTTGCTGCGTAAAGCGCTCAATATTGCGAATCTTGGCACGATCACGATGCTCAACTAAAGTAATGGCGACACCATTGCGACCAGCGCGACCAGTACGACCAATGCGGTGCGTATAGTCTTCTGGTTTCATTGGCAGGCCAAAGTTAATCACGTGACTAATACGTGGCACATCGATACCGCGAGCCGCAACGTCAGTCGCTACCAAAATCTTAGTGTGACCCTTACGTAAAGACTCAAGGCGACGCATACGGACAGCTTGAGGCATTGCACCATGAAGGGCGCTTGCTTCGTAGCCATTAGCGCGCAAGGTATCAGCGATCTTTTCACTTTCAACTTGAGTGCTAGCAAACACTACCGCTTGATCTAAAGTGGCATCAGCCAAAATATGCTCAAGCAATTTATGTTTGTGTGACATGCTGTCAGCCCAATGCAACTTCTGTTCGATGTTGGCATGTTTTTCACCTGCATGAGCAAGTTCAACACGCTTAGCATCAGTTGTTAACTCATTTGCTAAGGCCATAATCTTTGGAGCAAAGGTTGCAGAGAACATCAACGTTTGGTTGCGACCAGCACAGCGCTTGTCAATTGCCTCGAGGTCATCCGCAAATCCCATGTCGAGCATACGATCGGCTTCATCGATAACGAGTTGTTTAACATCATCTAAGCGAATTGCTTTGCTATCGCATAAGTCGAGTAAACGACCTGGAGTTGCAACAACTAACAATGCACCCTTCAGAGCTTGGATTTGCTTGCCATAAGGCATGCCACCCATGACGGTTGCAATGCGGATACCTTTCATGCCACGAACTAAGTTCACAGCATCGGCGGCAACCTGCTGTGCCAATTCACGAGTAGGGCAGAGTACCAACACTTTAGGTTGTGCACGTCCTGGTACAGGTGAGTTATTCGGGTTGTCTTCAATGAGTTGATTTATCAAAGGCAATAAAAAGGCTGCGGTTTTACCGCTACCGGTTTGGCTGCTGACCAATAAGTCACCACCAGCTAAAGCTGCAGGAATAACCTGAGATTGCACTGGTGTTGCTTGGGTATAACCCAATTCAGCAACGTTTTTAAGGAGTGAGGCCGCTAGGGCGAAAGACTGGAATTCAGATCCAGCGTGTTTTGAGTCTTTCGACTCATGATTAGTTTCTTTAGAAAAAGTCATGCTATTACACATCCCCTTGAAGGGATGTCTCCGTATGTTGCACCCTTGGTTTTTTATAGGGTGCGATGGTCAAAGGCATCGACCATCAGACAAGCGGCAGCGCGTTTTTTAAACTTCGGTGTTTATAACTTCTAAACGATACGCTGAAATAGAGCTGGGGGGCGATGAATCAAATTGCTTTAAAAAGCTTCTCATTATGGCATTTCGAGAGTGTGATTACAAGGGTTTTCCCGAATTAATTACTTTAATCGACGCAATAAGCGCTCTGTGTTCTCTCCGTAGGGTGGGCGTGCAGGTTTAGTACCTTTCAGAAAATTACTACCCAAGATGCCGCGCACTTCTAGAATCGGTTTTTGATGAGTGAATGTATCAAATCCTGCTTTGCCGTGATAAGCGCCCATCCCGCTAGCGCCAACACCGCCAAATGGTAGAGATTCGACTGCCACATGTAATAAGGTGTCATTAAGCGTGACACCACCAGAACGCGTTTCTGCTAACACACGCTGTAGATTCTTTTTGTCTTTACCAAACCAGTAGAGTGCTAAAGGACTGGGTTTGCTGTTGATGTAATTAATCGCGGCGGTAGTATCTGCTGCGGTAATGATAGGTAGTATGGGCCCAAAGATTTCTTCATGTAGCACGCGTGCTTGGGGTGATACATCAACCAGTACAACCGGCTCAAATCTTCTTGCGCCAGAAGATGCATTATTGAGTAAGGGGATTGCTTTAGCGCCACGTTCTACAGCATCAGCTACCAAGTGTTGCCAGTGCTGCAACTGAACATCATCAATTGGGCCTGTGAGTTCTTCTGGATTACTAAATTGTGCCTGTGCTGCTGCTTGTAATGCTTGAATAAATTCACCTTGTTGATTTGCACCGATCAAGATGTAATCTGGAGCGATGCAGGTTTGACCGCCATTCAGTAATTTTCCATAAACAATGGAGGCGGCTGCCTCCTGAAGTTTTGCGGAAGAGTCGATGATGGTTGGTGTTTTGCCACCGAGCTCCAAAGTAACAGGGGTAAGGTTTTCAGCGGCAGCGCGCATTACTTTTTTACCAATGGCTTCTGATCCAGTAAAAAAGAGATGATCAAATGGTAGTGCTGCAAACTGTTCAGCCACATCTGGGCCACCGGTGCTGACACAAAATTCAGTGGGGTGAAAATATTCTTGAATCAGACCCGCCAAAAATCCAGAGGTGCGCGAGCTGCGCTCTGAAGGCTTGAGCCAAACGCGGTTACCGGCAGCGAGGGCGGCAATTGCAGGAACGAGAGCTAATTGAACAGGGTAATTCCATGGGCTCATGATGCCAACAATACCAAGGGCTTGATGTTCAACCCAAGCTTCTGAAGATCCCATAAAAGCAGGAGTTTCCATTTGGGTTGGCTTCATCCACTCTTTGAGGTGTTTGCGGGTGTATTTGCAGGCTTGATAAATCATCTGAAATTCAGCAAGGCGAGCCTCAATGGGGCTACGTACGCCAAAATCTGCAGACAGTACTTTGCAGATCTTCTCTTCGTTTGCTGCAATCATCTTTTTGATTCGACCAATTCGCTCCAATCTAACTTCAATACTCGGGTTTGGTTCAGCGGCATAGGCTGCTTTAATTTCGTCAAGCTGGATAGTGAAACGATTCATGGTTTTTTCAAGAGTTGGCAGACATTGGAATAAGGCATTAGGATAAAGCCATGAGCCAAACTATTCCTGAAAATCAAGCCCTTTTAGAGCAGGCCACACTGGGCGGTGGCTGTTTTTGGTGCCTTGAAGCTGTTTACCAGCAAATTTCTGGTGTGAAATCAGTCGTCTCAGGCTACGCTGGTGGCCCCAGGCCTAACCCCTCATATGAGGCAGTTTGCACTGGCGTTACTGGGCATGCCGAAATAGTCGATATTGTGTTTGATCCTCAAATGGTTTCATTTAGAGATTTATTAGAAATCTTCTTTGTAATTCATGATCCAACTACCTTGAACTATCAGGGTAATGATCACGGTACGCAATATCGTTCAGTCATCTTCACGCATAGCGATGAGCAGAACAAAATTTCCCATGAAGTGGTGAGAGAGTTAGAGGAGTCCGGGATTTATTCCAGTCCAGTGGTAACGCAGATTGACGCTGCACCCACGATTTTTCCAGCAGAGGACTATCACCAGAATTACTTTGTGCAACATCCCAATCAAGGGTATTGCATGGCAGTGGTTGCACCCAAGTTAGCCAAGTTCAGAGCGAAATTTAAAGCCCTAATAGCGCCGCAATACTCTTAAGCTCTAAGGGGCTAGACGATTCACGTGCCAATCTGTGCCATCCAATTTGTAGTGGATGCGATCGTGAAGGCGAGATGGACGTCCTTGCCAGAACTCTATTTCAGTTGGACGAAGGCAATAGCCACCCCAATGCTCAGGGCGCGGTGGCGCATCTCCAAACTCAGTCTGAAAGCGTTTTTCAGCCTCTTCGAGGAACTCGCGACTTGGGATCGCCGCGCTTTGTGGTGAGGCCCAGGCCCCAATGCGAGATGCATGAGGGCGAGAATGGAAATATTCATCACTCTCTTTGGCGCTGACACGCTCAACGACACCCAAAATACGGACTTGACGCTCTAACTCATGCCAATGAAAGAGCAGCGCTGCTTGTGGACGGATTGCCAAATCTCGACCTTTTTGGCTTTCATAATTAGTGAAGAAGGTAAAGCCGTTTTGATCAGCGCCTTTTAGTAAGACAATACGGGCTGATGGATTACCGGCTTGATCGGCAGTTGCTAAAGTCATGGAATTGGGTTCAGGACACTTTGCTCTCACGGCTTGGTCAAACCAAAGCTGAAAAAGCGGCAAAGGGTTGCCAGGGACATCAGTTTCAGATAGTTGGCCAAAGGTATAGTTTTTGCGAAGTTGAGCAATAGGGTCCATTTATTCAGTATAAAGAGAAGCTATGACAGAAGACAAGGTGGCAGACAGCATAGAAGTGCGACGTTTTGGTGGGGTCACAAGACTCTATGGCCCTGAACTGCGTGAGCGCTTTCGGAATGCCACAGTAGTTGTGGCTGGCTTGGGCGGTGTCGGTTCTTGGGCAGCAGAAGCATTAGCGCGGACTGGCATTGGACATTTAGTTTTAGTCGATTTTGACCACATTGCCGAGAGTAATACCAATCGTCAATTACATGCTTTAGAAGGTCAGTATGGCAAAGCTAAGGTTGAGGCGATGACCCAGCGTGTTCTGCAAATTAATCCAGAGATCAAATTGACCTCTTGTGATGAATTTCTGACTCCAGAAAATTTAGATGTACTCATTCCAAGTGATGCACTGGTATTAGATGCTACTGATTCTGTTCTAACAAAAATTGCTCTATCGGTGTGGGCAACAATAAATCATCGTGCACTAGTGATGTGTGGTGCGGCAGGCGGTAAGTCCGATCCAACTTCAGTGCGTTGCGATGATCTCTCACGTACTGAGCAAGATGCTTTACTCGCCAAGGTGCGTCAAGGGCTCAGGCAAGACCATGGTTTTTCTAGAAACCTGAAGAAAAAAATTGGCATCCGTGCTATCTATTCTCAGGAGCCCAGGGCTGGCGCAGCAAATGGTGGCCTAGCTTGTTCTGGATATGGTTCTACTGTGATGGTTACGGCAGCATGTGGCTTGGCAGCGGCAGCGGAGATATTGAATCTCATCGCTGCAAACTCTCTACCTTCTTCTGATTGACAATAAATCCTTAAGGGGATTCCCTGTAGGAAATTACTGATTCTTATGCAGTCAGTAATTATTTTGGACTCCCATCTGTCTTGATTTAAAAGACCTTTCAATTCTGGGTCATCTACTTTTTATATCTTTAGGCACTTTAAGCATTTTTATCCCCTAGTAGATCTGACAAGCACTCCCTAGACTTTGTCTCGTTGGTCAATCGGCCAATGACAAATCGAAAGGAGTTCTCTTTTGCAGACTGAACAAACTGGCTTAAAACGCCATCTCAAAGTAAGGCATATTCGCCTGATGGCCTTAGGCTCAACGATTGGCGTTGGATTATTTCTGGGGTCAGCAAGTGCTATCAAAATTGCTGGACCATCGATTCTCTTAGGTTATTTGTTAGCAGGTATTGTGGCCTTTATTGTGCTACGTGCCTTAGGTGAAATGGCAGTACATGAGCCCGTAGCAGGCTCCTTCGCCGCTTATGCCAATAGTTATGTAGGCCCATTGGCTGGCTATATGGTGGGGTGGGGTTATTGGACTTACTGGATTGTGGTTGGAATCGCCGAAGTGACTGCAGTTGGTATTTATATGGGCATCTGGTTTCCAGACATGCCGCAGTGGATCTGGGCACTTTCTTCGATTGTGATGATGGGTTTAATTAATCTTATTGCCGTCAAAGTCTTTGGCGAGTTTGAGTTTTGGTTCGCTCTGATTAAGGTGGTTGCCATTGTTGCCATGATCGCTCTTGGTGGTTCAGTGATCTTATTTGGCTTTACAAATCATTGGCAGCCGATTGGTTTAAGTAATCTGTGGCAACACGGAGGCTTCTTTCCAAATGGTATTAGCGGTATGTTGCTGTCTTTGCAGATGGTCTTATTTGCTTATGTTGGCATTGAGATGATTGGTTTATCTGCAGGCGAAGCAGAGAACCCTCGTAAAACTATCCCTATGGCAATTGACTCATTGGCTTGGCGTATTTTGATTTTTTACATGGGTGCGATCTTGGTTATTCTAGCCATCTTCCCATGGAACGAAGTAGGCCAGCAGGGTAGTCCTTTTGTGGTGATGTTTGAGCGTATTGGCTTGCGTGAAGCAGCTGGCTTAATCAATTTCGTTGTGATTACGGCAGCTCTTTCTTCTTGCAATGCTGGCATCTTTAGTGGCGGACGACTTTTATATTCATTAGCAAATAACGGTTACGCACCCGCACCTTTTGCAAAGCTATCCAAGTATGGCGTTCCACATCGCGCGGTGATTGTAACCGTTGCAGTATGTATGACTGGCGTTGTGCTGAATTACTTTGTTCCCGATAAAGCCTTTCAATACATCATGGCTGCAGTAACCTTTGTCGGTTTGATGGTTTGGATTGCCATTCTTTTTACGCAACTCAAGTTCCGTCGCTCATTGACGAAAGACCAGGTAGCTGAATTGTTATATCGCACGCCTTGGCACCCCTATTCCTCGTGGTTCGCTTTGGCATTCATTACTTTAGTAGTTGTGCTGATGGGCTTTCATGAGGATGCGCGGATCGCTTTGATCTTGGGCCCGTGTTTATTGGCGGTGTATCTAGCCATGTTTTACATCGTTGGCTTGCACCATAAAACAAAAAACAATCGTGAATTTAAATAACAGGAGATAGCAATGATTATTGGCGTACCTCAAGAAGTAAAAAATAATGAATTTCGGGTAGGCTTAACCCCTGGTAATGTCAGCGGATTATGCAAACAAGGACATACCGTTCTGATTCAGCGGGGTGCGGGTGAGCAGATTGGCTTAACTGACGAGTCCTATCGAATTGCTGGAGCCAGTTTGATTAATAG
>Ga0114963_10003370_pt1 | contig 10925 bp, 9 predicted proteins | sample C_131016_EF_Meta_FD_87019 | JGI IMG/M metagenome (GOLD analysis project Ga0114963, IMG submission 87019) | Freshwater microbial communities from Lake Croche, Canada to study carbon cycling - C_131016_EF_MetaG | ecosystem: Environmental > Aquatic > Freshwater > Lake | place: Lake Croche, Canada...
CCCAGCTTGAGATCAGCCTCATCGTCACCCACGATTTGATAGGTGACCTTGGTTCCGCTGGACTCATCCTCGAGGTCGACGGTGGAGCCGAACACCACGCGGCCCTCGGCGTCCAGAGTGGACGGATCAATCACTTTGGCGGCGGCCAGCTTCCCCTCGATTTCCAGAATGCGCCCCTCGATGAAGCCTTGCTTGTCCTTGGCAGCCTCGTATTCGGCGTTCTCCGACAAATCGCCCTGAGCGCGTGCCTCGGCAATGGCTTGGATCACGGCATGGCGCTCGGACGTCTTCAATCGCTGAAGCTCGTCCTTGAGCTTTTCAGCTCCACGCTTGGTCAATGGAATGGTTTGCATGGTGATGCCCCCGGGGAAAAAATGAAGCCGCCGCAGGAAACTCCTGAGGCGGCCGAATGTCACAAATTGCGTTTCAGGCCAGTTTAGTTCAACTCGGCGTGAAGTTCCTGTAAGGGCCTCACGACCAGATCGTCTTGGTGCTTCATGCCCTCAACAGCCGCCTCGCAACCCGCCATGCTGGTGTAGTAAGTGACTCGGTGAGCGAGTGCGGCCTGACGTATGTGGCGCGAGTCGGCAATCGCAGTGCGTGTTTCGTCAACCGTGGTGAAGACCAACTGAATCTCACCTGCTTTGACCATATCGACAATGTGCGGTCGTCCGTCCTTGACCTTGTTGACCACTCTCACCGCCACGCCACCCTCGGCAATCGCTGCTGCCGTCCCTTTGGTCGCCAGGATCTGAAAACCCAGGGCGCAAAGATCTCGTGCCACCTCAACCGCCCTCGACTTGTCACCGTTCTTGACCGTGATGCAGACAGTGCCACGTTCGGGCAGGCGTGAACCTGCGCCCAACTGACTCTTCAGCATCGCCTCGCCGAAGGTTCGGCCAGCGCCCATCACCTCACCAGTGGATCGCATCTCGGGGCCGAGGATCGGATCGACACCGGGGAACTTGTTGAAGGGAAACACCGCTTCCTTGACACTGAAGTAAGGCGGAATCACCTCGCTCGGAATTCGACCATTGCGTTGCCGCTGGTCGGACAACTTGCGTCCCACCATGCAGCGGGCGGCGATCTTGGCGAGTTGCAGACCCGTGGCTTTGGACACGAAAGGCACCGTGCGAGATGCACGCGGATTGACTTCGAGCACGTAGACCACCGCCTCGGAGCCCTCTCCCTGAATGGCGAACTGAACGTTCATCAGTCCCTTGACCTTCAGCGCCCGAGCCATCATCTTCGTCTGCCGCCTGAGCTCGTCCTGCAACTCGGCAGGCAGCGAATAAGGTGGCAGCGAACAAGCCGAGTCGCCCGAGTGAATGCCCGCCTGCTCGACGTGTTCCATGATGCCGCCGATCATCACGCCCGATGCTTCGTCGCTGCCATCGGCGATGCAGTCAACATCGACCTCGATGGCGTCGTCGAGAAAGCGGTCGAGCAGCACCGGCGATTTTTCGCTGACCTTGACGGCCTCACGCATGTAGCGCTCGAGGTCCTTGTCGCCGTGAACGATTTCCATCGCACGCCCACCGAGCACGTAACTCGGTCGCACCACCAGCGGGTAGCCGATTTCCTGAGCGAGCCGCAAGGCTGACTCTTCGGTACGGGCGGTGCGATTGGGGGGCTGCCTCAGGCCCAGTTCATGGAGCAGTTTTTGAAAGCGCTCACGGTCCTCGGCAATGTCGATGCTGTCGGGAGATGTCCCGACGATGGGCACGCCAGCTCGCTCGAGGTCCAGCGCCAGCTTCAAGGGAGTCTGGCCGCCGTACTGGACGATCACACCCACAGGCTTTTCCTTGTCCACGATCTCGAGCACATCCTCGAGGGTGACCGGCTCGAAGTACAGACGGTCCGAGGTGTCGTAATCGGTCGACACCGTCTCGGGGTTGCAGTTGACCATGATGGTCTCGTAGCCGTCTTCGCGCATGGCCAGCGCTGCGTGCACGCAGCAGTAGTCAAACTCGATGCCCTGCCCGATGCGATTGGGGCCCCCGCCGAGAACCATGATCTTCTTGCGGTCGGTGGGCTCGGCCTCGCACTCTTCATCGTAGGTCGAGTACAGGTAGGCGGTCTGGGTCGCGAACTCGGCAGCACAGGTGTCCACCCGCTTGTAAACCGGCCGAACGTTCAACGAATGACGCAGCGCACGCACCGCGTGCTGATTGGTGCCGACGAGCTTGGCGATGCGCCGATCAGAAAAGCCCTTGCGCTTGAGCAAACGCAGTTCTTCGGCACCCAAGCCTTCTAGCTTGCGGGTGGCGAGGGTTTTTTCGATCTGTATCAGTTGCTCGATCTGCGCGAGGAACCATGGGTCGATGGCGGTTTCCTCAAACACCTCGTCAAGGCTCATTCCAATGCGAAATGCGTCGCCAACGTACAGGATGCGCTCCGGACCTGCCTCGCCGATTTCCTCGACGATCTCGTCCCTGTCTGTGCTGCGCTCGCTCAAGCCGTCGATGCCTGTCTCAAGGCCGCGCAGCGCCTTCTGGAAGCTTTCCTGGAAGGTACGCCCCATCGCCATCACCTCGCCCACGGACTTCATTTGAGTGGTGAGATGGGAATCGGCCGCCGGGAATTTCTCGAACGCGAAACGGGGAATCTTCGTGACCACGTAGTCGATGCTGGGCTCGAAGCTCACCGGCGTGGCGCCACCGGTGATGTCGTTGCGCAACTCATCAAGCGTGTAGCCCACCGCCAACTTGGCTGCCACCTTGGCGATCGGAAATCCGGTGGCCTTGGACGCCAGGGCAGATGAACGCGAAACACGCGGATTCATCTCGATGACGACCATGCGGCCGTCTTTCGGGTTGATGGCGAACTGCACATTCGAGCCGCCTGTGTCCACGCCGATCTCGCGCAGGATGGCGATACTGGCGTTGCGCAAGAGTTGGTATTCCTTGTCGCTCAGAGTCTGCGCCGGCGCCACCGTGATCGAGTCACCGGTGTGGATTCCCATCGGGTCAAGGTTCTCGATGGCGCAAACGATGATGCAGTTGTCCGCCTTGTCGCGAACCACCTCCATCTCGAACTCTTTCCAGCCGATGAGGCTTTCCTCGATCAGCAGTTCCTTGGTGGGCGAGAGGTCGAGCCCGCGCTTGCAGATTTCCTCGAACTCGTCGGGGTTGTAGGCGATGCCGCCCCCGGTCCCGCCCAAGGTGAAGCTGGGTCGGATCACCATCGGAAAGCCCGGCCCTTCGATCTCGGCCGAGATCTGCTGCTGCACAGCCAAGGCCTCTTCCATCGAATGGGCGATGCCGCTGCGCGCCGAACCCAGGCCGATACCGGTCATGGCGTCCTTGAACTTCAGCCGATCCTCGGCCTTTTCAATGGCCTTTTCGTTGGCGCCGATCATCTCGACGCCGTACTTGGCGAGCACACCATGCTTGTGCAGGTCCAGCGCGCAATTCAGGGCAGTCTGGCCACCCATCGTTGGCAGCACCGCGTCGGGACGCTCCTTGGCAATGATCTTTTCGACCACTTGCCAGGTGATGGGTTCGATGTAGGTCGCATCGGCCATCTCCGGATCGGTCATGATCGTCGCGGGGTTGCTGTTGACGAGGATGACGCGATAGCCCTCTTCGCGCAGCGCCTTGCAGGCTTGGGCTCCCGAGTAATCGAATTCGCAGGCCTGGCCGATGATGATCGGACCAGCCCCGATGATGAGAATGGAGCGAAGGTCTGAGCGCTTAGGCATTTGCACCTCCGGTCGAGGCGGCGCGAGCAGTCTGCATCAGCCCAATGAACCGATCGAAAAGGTAGCCGATGTCATGCGGCCCCGGGGATGCCTCGGGGTGTCCCTGGAAACAGAAGGCCGGGCGGTCGGTGCGCGCCAGGCCTTGCAAGGTGCCGTCAAACAAGCTCACGTGGGTCGGTCTCAAGTTGTGCGGCAAGGTGGTCTCGTCTACGGCAAATCCGTGGTTCTGGCTGGTGATGCTCACCTGACCGCTGTCAAGGTCCTTGACGGGATGGTTGGCGCCGTGGTGCCCAAACTTCATCTTGAATGTCCTGGCGCCCGAGGCCAGCGCGAGGATCTGATGACCAAGGCAAATCCCGAACACCGGGATGCCAGTTTCGATGAGCGTGCGAGTGGCCTCGATGGCGTAGTCGCAAGGCTGCGGGTCCCCGGGTCCGTTGCTCAGGAATACACCGTCGGGGCGCAGTGCCAGAACGTCCTGCGCGGGTGTCTGCGCAGGCACCACCGTGACCTTGCAGCCACGACTGGCCAGCATGCGCAGGATGTTGCGTTTGACACCAAAGTCGTAGGCAACCACATTCCACGTCGGATCGTCCTGCGTGCCATGGCCGGCGCCCAGCGCCCATTCGGTTTCAGTCCAGACGTGGCTCACGGTGCTGCTGACGACCTTGGCCAGATCGAGACCCGCCATGCTGGGTGCTGATCGCGCGGCACCCAAGGCCATCTCGAATTGCACTTCGCCGATCGCCTCGCCAGCGCCCAGCGCGAGGATGCATCCGTTTTGAGCACCCGTGCTGCGCAACAAACGCGTCAACCGTCGGGTGTCAATGTCGGCGATCGCCACGGTGCGCTCACGCTGCAGATACTGCGACAGCGTTTCGGTCATCCGGAAGTTCGAGGCCCTCAGGGGAAGGTCCTTGATGATCAGGCCAGCGGCATGAACGCGATCGGACTCGACATCTTCTGGATTGACGCCATAACTCCCGATGTGCGGGTAAGTCAGCGTCACGATCTGACGGCAATAGCTGGGGTCGGTCAGGATTTCCTGATACCCGGTCAAGGAGGTGTTGAAAACCACCTCCCCACAGGTCTGGCCAGGTGAACCGATGGAAGTGCCGATGAAGCGGGAGCCGTCTGCGAGTACGAGGATTGCGGGGGGCAAGACGGGCAGCAAGGAAAACTCCATTGATGCACCCAGTTCTGCCCCGCAGCGAGCACTGCAAGATCGGATCCTGGTGGGAAACTGGAGGGGTTTCTCTGGGAGCGGGGGATGTTTAGGTTAGAGCGATGATTGTAAGTCGAGACCGATGCGTCAAAACCGTGCTCCGCCCCTTGAATGCTGTGGCCTTGCCAAGGTGCACCATTCAATGAAAGCTGAGGGAACTAGAATCTTTTTCACGGTATCGAACCGCCATCCCGTTGTTCAAGGAGGTTTTCATGAGTCAAGGTCTTCGTTCATCCCCGTACATGTATACGGGGTCAGTCACATCGGTCGAGCAGCGTAATCGCGTCTTGCGCAACACCTACTGGCTGCTGGCGCTGTCGATGGTGCCCACGGTGTTGGGCGCTTGGGTTGGTTTAGCTACCGGCCTGACCAACGCGCTTTCTCCCATGATGGGCCTGATTGTTTTCATGGCAGGCGCGTTCGGTTTCATGTATGCCATCGAGAAAACGAAGAACTCCGCGACGGGCGTTCCCGTGTTGCTGGGCTTCACCTTTTTCATGGGCCTGATGCTGTCGCGCATGGTCGGCGTCGTGCTGGGCATGTCCAACGGCGCCAGCCTGATCATGATGTCGTTTGCTGGCACGGGTGCAATTTTCCTCGGCATGGCGGCGCTGTCATCGGTTATCAAGCGTGACCTGAGCTCGATGGGCAAGTTCTTGTTCATCGGCGTGACCATGTTGCTGGTGGCTGGCATCGCCAACGTGTTCATCCAGTCAAGCGCATTGATGATCACGCTGTCGGTGCTGGCGATCGGCATCTTCTCTGCCTTCATCCTGTACGACCTGAAGCGCGTCAAGGATGGTGAGGAGACCAACTACATCACCGCCACGCTGAGCGTGTATCTGAGTATCTACAACGTGTTCCAGTCATTGCTCGCCATCTTCGGCATGGCCGGCGGTAGCGACGACTGAGTCGAAACTCTCAAAAACAAACGGGGCCTGCGGGCCCCGTTTTCGTTTGTGCTTGTTACCCGGATCAGTGCCGGTCGAACACAGCGATGCTTTCCACGTGAGCAGTGTGCGGAAACATATTGACGGCACCGGCTGCCGACAGCGTGTAGCCGGCCTGATGGACCAGCAAACCGGCATCTCTTGCCAGGGTGGCTGGATTGCAACTCACATAGACGATGCGATTTGGAAGACGGCAAGTCCCTTGGGCCGATTCGTCTGCAGCAAGCTCGACCAGCGCCTTGACGAGCGCAAAAGCGCCCTCCCGCGGTGGGTCTATCAGCCATTTTTCGGCAGACCCCATTGCAACCAGCGCACCGGCTTCGATCTCAAAGAGGTTGCTTGCAGCAAAGCTGACGGTGGTAGCGAGCGCGTTGAACTCGGCGTTTTCGCGCGAACGCGCGACAAGGGCTTCGCTGCCTTCGACACCGAGCACCTCACGGGCACGAGTGGCGATCGGCAGCGTGAAGTTGCCCAGCCCGCAAAACCAGTCGATCACGCGCTCATCTGGCCGAGGATCAAGCAGGCTGATCGCGCGCGCCACCAGAGTGCGATTGATCTGGTGATTGACCTGCGTGAAGTCGGTCGGCTTGAAGCGCATGGTGATGCCGAACTCGGGCAGCCTGTAAGACAGTTCGCAATCCTGAGCATCCAGCGGGTGCACGGTGGCCGGCCCCTTCGGCTGCAGCCACCATTGGACGACGTGTTCTCTGGCAAATGCGCTCAGGCGCTGAAGATCGCCGTCGGCAAGTGGTTCAAGGTGGCGCAGCACCAGCGCCACGGCGTCGTCACCAACTGCCACCTCGATTTGCGGAAGTCGATCGCGCTGCTCCATGCTGCCAATCAGTTCAGCCAATGAGGGCAGCAGACCACTGAGCCTCGGTGGCAACACCTCGCAACTGTTCATGTCGGCAACATAGCTCGACTTTCGCTCGTGAAATCCAACCAGCACCTTGCCCTTCTTGGCCACGTAGCGCACCGACAGTCGCGCGCGATAGCGATAGCCCCAAGCAGGACCCTCGATGGGCCTGAGCACCTGATCGGGTTTGACCTTGGCCAAATGCCACAGACCATCCTCAAGCGCTCTTTGCTTGGTCGCGATTTGCGCACCTGCGTGAAAGTGCTGCATCTTGCAGCCCCCGCACACGCCGAAATGACGGCAGCGCGGAGTCACACGTTGCGAACTCTCGCGACGCAACGCCGTGATGGTGGCCTGCTCCCACTGGTTCTTGCGGCGGTAGACGTTGACTTGCGCCTGCTCACCGGGCAATGCGCCCTCGATGAACACCACCTTGCCCTCGGCGTTGTGGGCCACGCCCTGGCCTTCGAGGTCGAGCGACTCGACGCTCAGCCATTCGCTATTCGGTGTCATGTATCGATGCAGTGCCGATCAGCGCGGCGGCAACAACTTTGCAGGGTCTATGGGCTTGCCTTGTCGGCGGATCTCGAAGTGCAAATTGACAGACTCGGCATCGGTGGAGCCCATCTCGGCGATCTTCTGCCCACGCCTGACCACCTGATCTTCTTTGACGAGCAAAGTCTGGTTGTGCGCATACGCGGTGAGGTAGGTGCTGTTGTGCTTGATGATCACCAGATTGCCATAGCCGCGCAGTCCTGATCCGGCGTAGACAACCCGCCCGTCGCCGGCCGCCACCACGGGATCTCCAGCCTTGCCCGCAATGGACAGGCCCTTGCTCTTGGCCTCATCGAAACCGGATGTCACCGCGCCACTGGCCGGCCACATCCATGTCACTGCGTCATCGCCCTGAGAGGTCGTTGCGATCGTCGCAGCGCTCGCTGAAGTAGCGCTTGATGACGCGCTGGCAGACGAGGCCACCGCAGCATCAACGGGCTTGGAATCCAGCGGTCTTGTTTCAACCTTCGACACCGCCACCGGTCGGGTCAAAGGCTGTGACGGATCAGCACCGGGCGGAACCACTCTCAAGACCTGACCCACCTCGATCAGGTTGGGGTTTTCGAGCCCATTCCATCGCGCCAGATCTTTCCAGTTCTGGCCGTTGTCTAGGGCGATTCGAACCAGCGTGTCCTGTGGGCGGACGGTGTAGTAGCCAGGCTTGCCCGCATTTTCCGAACCGGCCGGCAGCGCTACAGGTGCGGCCTTGGGGTCACCCGACTGAGATGCAGTCGACTTCGCAGGCGAGCGACGGTCCTCGACCGGTGCTTTTTGACGGGGCGAAGAACAGCCCAGCAAAACCAAGACCGCAGCCACCACACCGAGCCAACCCAGCCCTCGAGGCCGAGCATCAAACTTCGTTCTCATGCGAGCCGTCACCTCAATCAAATCGAGCCTGATTTTAGAGGGACGAACTGCACCGCCTCGTATTCGGTGCGTTGGAATGCGCCGCTCTCGAGGCGGTCAATGACCAGCAAGCGCTGGCCCTTGGCCGTATCGAGAACCGGCGAAATCAGGCGACCTCCCACCGCCATCTGCGCAAGCCATGCATCGGGCACTTCCGCACCGCAGGCTGCGGCGATGATGCTGTCGTAGGGCGCGTTGGGCGCGTGGCCCAGCATCCCGTCGCCGTAGACCAGCCGGAGTTGATTCATGCGCAAAGGCGCGACGAGTTCTCTGGCCTTGTCGTGCAGGCCCTTGATGCGCTCGACCGACACCACCTGACGCGAAAGCCGACACAGCACGGCAGCCTGATAGCCGCATCCGGTGCCCACTTCAAGCACCCGGCCGAGATGCCCGCTGGAACGAGCGGTCGCACCGTCCATCAGCACGCCAATCATGCGCGCGACCACCGAGGGCTTGGAGATCGTCTGGCCATGGCCGATGGGCAGACTGGTGTCTTCATAGGCCTGCGTGACCAGCGCGCCGTCCACGAAAAGGTGCCGAGGCACGGCCCCCATGGCGTCGAGAACACGGTGGTCGTGTGGCCCGGCAGCACGCAGGCGATCGACCATGCGACGGCGGACATCCTCGGAGTCAAGACCCAGGCCCGTGGGGCGTGCGGCACCCGCCGATCGACGTGTTGCAGTCGTTGAAGACGGTGCTGGCTGACTCTGCGAAAAAGCTGGCGCCTGACCTTGAGGTTCGCCTGGCGTGCCGATCAGTTTCTTGGGCGGACGCGACATTTGCTCCAGCTTGAGCGGAAACTTGCCTCCGCGCGGTGGCGAGTCGCTCACGATCGTGCGCCTGCGACCAGCCATCGCTGCCAATCAGGCACGGCCACATGGTCGGTGAGGTCGACCTGCAGCGGCGTGATGGAGACAAGACCATGAGCCACGGCGTGGAAATCCGTGCCGTCTCCTGCTTCGCGAGCGTCGCCTGCCGGGCCGATCCAGTACATCGTGTCGCCGCGTGGGCTGGTCTGAAGGATCACCGGCTCGCTGGCATGGCGGCGACCCAGACGCGTGATCCGCGAGGGCAATTGATCCGCATCCTCACGGTTCGGGATGTTCACGTTGAGCAAAAAGGGGCGCCTGGTGGGTGGCTGGCTCAGCACCTGCTCAATCACCCGCCTTGCGGCCCTCGCCGCTGCGTCGAGGCAGGTCCAGCCCTTGTCGACCTGCGAGAAGGCGATGGAGGGGATGCCGAAAAGAAAGCCTTCCATGGCAGCGGCAACCGTACCTGAGTACAAGGTGTCGTCGCCCATGTTGGCACCCTGGTTGATGCCCGAGACCACCAGATCGGGGCGCTGAAGCAACAGGCCAGTCAGGGCCACGTGGACGCAATCAGAAGGAGTGCCGTTGAGGTAGCGAAATCCGTTTGGCGCCACATGGAGCGACAACGGCCGGGTGAGTGTCAGGGAGTTGGAGGTGCCGCTGGCATTTTGTTCGGGTGCGATCACCTCAACATCGCCCAAGCCCTCGCAAGCCCTCACCAGCGCTGCAAGTCCGGGTGCCAGGTAACCATCGTCGTTGGCGATCAGGATGCGCATAGATTTCATTGTAGGAGTCGACTCGCTCGTCGCCGGCGGACCGCACTGCTAGCATTTGTCCATCACTGATGAGCGGGTGGCCATGTCCGTCAATGTTTTGATCTTCGAACAAAACCCGCAGACCCGGACATTTCTGGGTCGCGTGGTGAGCGAAAGCTTCAGCGATGCTCTGGCGCTCACGCAGGTCAGCGATCTCGCCTCAGCGCGGCAAGCGATCCTGTCGTCGACGCCGGCTGACGAATCGAGCACGAGCCCGCAGCCACCGTTCGACATCCTCCTGATCGACCTCGACCTGCCTGATCACGCAGGACTTGATCTGCTGCTTGCGTTCCCGACTTGTCAGGGCGTGAAGATCGTGACTTCGCTTTATGCCGACGACGAACATCTGTTTCCCGCCCTGAAGCTGGGGGCCGATGGGTACCTCTTGAAAGAGGAACGTTTCGAGGTGGTGGTCGAGACACTTCAAAAGATCGTTCGCGGTAAGCCACCGCTTTCTCCCGCGCTCGCCCGTCGCTTGCTGGCTTATTTTCAGGAAGAGGACCTCGAGGGCGGCTTGAGCGCAGTGGAGCGCGACGTGCTCACCCACCTGAGCAGGGGCTTCAGCGTCAAGGAGGTGGCGGGTCTGCTGAAACTCAGATGGCTCGCCATCAACGGTCACATCCATGCAGCCTGCAAGAAACTCAGCGAGTCCGCTCGTGCGAGCGAGCGACTTCGGTGACCCGCTCGGGGCCATGGGACCAGCAGACGCATGTGCTGCGCTCAGCGATGACTGCCTGAGCCTCATTGCCAACAGCCATGCTCGCTTGACGGGGCGCGACTTGGTCGCTCACGGCGGCAACCTGCGTGACGCGCTCTGGAACGCAAGCGCAGTGATCGTGGCCCACGGGACCGAACCCGACCCCTTGTTTTTTTATGGCAACCGGTCTGCGCTCGCGCTGTTCGAGATGGACTGGTCGGCTTTCGTGGGCATGCCTTCGAGGCTTTCGGCGGAACCCCTGCTGCGTGAAGAGCGGTCCCGCTTGCTTGAGCGGGTCAGCCGTGATGGCTTCATTGCCGACTACTCCGGCATCAGGATCGCGGCCAGCGGCAGGCGATTTCGAATCGAACGAGCCGTCGTTTGGAACCTGATCGATGCCGACGGCACC
>Ga0114963_10003371_pt1 | contig 10925 bp, 10 predicted proteins | sample C_131016_EF_Meta_FD_87019 | JGI IMG/M metagenome (GOLD analysis project Ga0114963, IMG submission 87019) | Freshwater microbial communities from Lake Croche, Canada to study carbon cycling - C_131016_EF_MetaG | ecosystem: Environmental > Aquatic > Freshwater > Lake | place: Lake Croche, Canada...
GATATATCCGCCAAATCTTCTCCTATACTTGGCGCCGCATCAAATTTAATTTTATCATATGACGCAAATGTTTCATATTGTTTTATTATATCTTGTTGTATTGCTTTAAATTTACGTTTGTCTTCCAGTGTCCACCAATCATGTAAATTTCCATTATAATCATACTTGCTTCCCATGTTATCTAAAGCATGAGACATTTCATGTGCCAGAGTAAACCCAATATGAGACAAGTTATATTCTATACCTCTTTCATCTAAATCAACAAATGGTTTCTGTAAATAACCTAAAGGAAGATATATTGAATTTTGAGTGGGAGTATACATTGCATTAACAATATACGCTTGCTGTCCAATCAATTTAAATGCATTCCAACTTATTAATGGCACATCTTCAACGTCTGCGCCTTCCAATGATATATATTTATAAGTGCGGCAATTTGTAATTTTCATTAAATTTCCCCACGCGTCATTGTCTTTATAATCAAGTAAAGGATCATCACGCATATTTTTAGGCAACGCCACTCCAAAATTCAAGTTTTCTAATTTTAATAGCGCATACTTTTTTGTTTTTTCTGATAACCATGTATTCCTTTTAACAATTCTTTTAAAAACAGTTATTAAATCTTTTCCCATGCTATTTACATAATTTATAACTTCATCATCCTTATATTTTTTGACATATTCTTTTGTTAAAAATGTATTAAACGTTAATGACATACCAAAAATTGGATACAAATCCCATGGAAAATGCCCAGGTATTCCATGAATGTATTTTCCATTAAAATTGTAATGAATATAAACCAATTTTTTATCAAAACGAATAATCTGCCGAAAGTAAATATAAAACCAAAAACTCTTCCATTTTTGTGATTTCCAATTATCATTTAACAATTTACAAATGCACTTTAAATAGTTTAAACTATCGCAAATAAAAAATTCAGGCGTCTTTTTGTATCCTAGATAATTTGCAAATTGACTCCAATTAAACCCATATTTTTCTAAGGATTCGTCTGATTTAACAACATTATAAAAATCTGGAGAATCCTTTTTAATAGAATCACAACCCATTGCATCCAAAATGTCTCTTTCCACTTCAAATACATCTTTTCCATTTAAACCGTGATTTTTCCCAAGACAACCAGAAAATATTTCATCTACGTAGGCAATGTATTTTTTTTGGACTTCTTTTCGGTATTTTATATATTCTTTTGTTTTTCAATAGTCATCTTCCAAATAAAGTTCAGAATCGTATAATGATAGCTCAGGTAAAGAAATGAAATTTCTAAATATTTTTGCATTTTTCTCATCCACCATAACTTTCCAATAAATGGGACATCCCCAACAAACTATTTCATTGTGATTTATGTGAGAAATATATTTCCATAAATCATCATTTTTAACGAATTCATTATAATGTTCAACCACACGAGCAATATGTTTTTTTGTGCTAGTAACATCTAAATTTAATAATGATGTATATACATTATTAATTAATTTTGATTTGGTATTATTGTGAGTTTTTATGTAATCGTTTATTATTTCTATTAATTGTCTATAAACCTTGTCTTGAGTTACTCGGTAATCATCTATTTGAACATAATATTTTTGCTGCTTTGATGCTATAATAGATTTTTTACTGGTGTCCATTAACCAAATATAATTAATATATGTATAATAATCACTACGTGGAGTCACCTTTGAAGGAGAGAAAGGTTTTTTAAATAACTCTATTAATTGTTTCTCAACGTCAGTATCTGTCATTGCTTGTTTCAACTTATTTTTGCCAAATTTTATTTGTTTTTTGCTTTTATTTTTGCTTTTATTTTTGCTTTTATTTTTGCCCTTTTTATGCTCTTTTAATTTTAATTCCTGTTGTTTTTCATATTCATCTTCAAAACTATGGAATTTAAATTGCTTTGTGCAGTTTTTTGCATGATTTGATGATGTTTTATTACGACGCGTTATTTGGGATTTTTTTGCTTTGTCTTTTCTCTTTGTAATATTTTTTTTTGTTTGGTTTTTCATATTTATAATAATTTATAATTTATTATATATACTATAGAAATTATAATACACTCTTCTAAATTTAAAATTTATCAGTTAAATTTGTTTTCTAATTTATTTAATAAATCGTCATTATAAACTAAATTGCCTTGTGGTTTATAAGAAGCGATTGGTGTAAATTTTTTCTGATTTTGCGACTTAGCAGAAGGTGTGGATGGTTCTTTTATCTTAAACATCATTTCTTCCAAAGATTTAGATTGTGAATTGTTTTCTGCGCTGTCAACTATCATTTCATTGTTAAGTTGCTTACCATTTTCATCAATAACTATTCCGGTTTTCTTCTTAATCTCGCTTCTAATATATGACGGAACAAAGTGCTTCCAAGATATCATTAATGTATTAGGATGAATGTAACCAACCCTAAAACCATTCTCTTTCAATTTGTCTAATAAATAAGCTATGCATGCCGCTTGATTGTACTTTGGAACTCCTATCATTATTTCTGGAACTACAAACCAGCAAAATTGTTCATCTGTTTTTTGTCTTGCCGTTGTTTTAATCCTTACATGAATACGGTTCAATAGTTTATTATAGAGAGCTAGTTGATTTAAATCGTGTTGCCGTTTTCTCTCGTATAATTCATCTATATTCAGTTTCTCAGAAAAATCTGCAACATTATCTAGTGTGAAAATATTCGCCATTTAAAAATTATTAGAAAATTATTTTTTATTTCAAAAGCATTAAATCTATAAAATACTGAAAAATATATTAAAAGCATCTTGATAAATTAAATATATTAAAACAATGACAATTAAACATCTTGTTATACCAGGTGGAGGAAAAACTGGAATTAAAGCTCTAGGTGCTTTGCAATATCTTGAAGAACAAGGATATTGGAACATCTCTGATATTGAAACCATTTATTCTACTTCTGCTGGTTCAATTATTTCAGTTTTACTCTGCCTTAAATTTGACTGGAAAACAATTAATGATTACATTATTAAACGCCCTTGGAATGAAGCATTTAAGGTAGGAGTGCACCAAATATTTGATGCATATTCTAAAAAAGGAATATTTGATGAAAACATTGCTAAAATATTTTATAAACCATTTTTTAATGCTAAAGATATTTCGCTTGAAATTACATTAAAGGAATTCTATGAGATTTCAAATATTGAAATTCATTTATTCACGCTTGACATCAATAATTTTAACCTAGAGGACTTATCATATATTACACATCCAGACCTTCCATTATTAACTGCTGTGCAAATGTCATCTGCTATACCTGTATTAATATCACCTGTTTGTATTGAAGACAAATGTTATGTTGACGGTGGAATTGTTTGTAATTATCCAATTAATCAATGTATTCTAAGAGCTAAAAACGTTAATGAAATATTTGGATTGCGTAATAAATATATTAATTATAATGATAATATAGTAAAAGAAAAATCAACTATATTAGAATATGTTATGAATTTTATTGGAAAACTGGTCAATAATGTGAACCTCAGAGTTGAAGAACAATCCATTCCCAATGAATTAATATACGACGCAGATTTAATGAATTTGTCTAATATTCAATTGACTTTATCATCCAAAGAAGTTAGACAAGAATTAATTGATTCTGGTATTGAAGCCGCTAAAGCATTCCTTAATACAAGAGAAAACAATTTTGATTTAAAAGTTGATTCAGTTATTTCAGACGACTGTATTCAAAAATTGGGTTAGTGTAGCCTTGGTTGGCTTTGCATCATAGTCAATTATTTGATTATCCTTCACCAACTTAATAGTAGGATATCCGTCTATCTTATACGTATTCATCATCTTCTCTACATCAGGTGATTCATTCGTGCAGTTCACCTCTGTAAAAATGATTCTATAGCCATGAATCTGTTTTCCATTATACTCTGCCTTTACTTGCTCCCACTCGGGTTTAGCAGTCTTACAGTGAGGACACCAATCTGTATAGAATAACATGATTTCTACCTCTTTTCCTATATTTCCTGCAGCATCGCTTCCAAGTGGGACATGTTCTCTATTTGCCTTATAAGAGGGATTTTTTGCAGAGTCAGAAACACTCTTATAAATAAAATATGAAATTACTGCTAAAATAATTACCAAAATAATAATCCCAATTGTTTGCCAACTTAATGAAGGTATCATGCTTCTAACACTTGAGAACACACCCGAACTAGCTCCACCAGTATTCGCTGATAATGAAGACATACTACCAAACTTTACGTTCTTATTACTCATTGCGTATTATATATATTTGATAATAATAAATTACTGTTTAAACGAAATAAAGATAAAAAATTATAATAATGTAGGGAACATGCTTTTTAGGAATTCTGACGGATTTATTGTTGAAATTAAGAAATCAGATTTCAAAAACGACCACGTTTATTATTCAGCCTTAATGAAAATAAAAACGAAATTAATACAACAGTCAGAAAGTCAAAATAAAAATAAAAATAAAACTAAAACTACTATTAAATCTAATTCCAAAATAGACGCATTTTTTAATAAAAATTGTGAACCAGAATTAACTTTAAAACAACAGTCTAAATGCATTTTTTATTCAAAACAAGCAATCAACAAATTATTAGATGAATTTTAAACGATTTATTATTTTATCCTTTTATTATAGGAATGCCCTTAACGCGTAAAAATAGGAAAACAAACACAGTAACCAGAAAACATAAACGAGTATATAATAAAGATGAATATAATAGTGGCGATGGAATGCTTACTACCGTGTGGGGACCAAGTTTGTGGCATTTTCTTCACACTATGAGTTTTAATTATCCTGTGGAACCAACGCAAGAACAGAAAATGTATTATCGCAACTTTGTTTTAAATTTGCGCCACGTCCTGCCTTGCAAATATTGCAGAATGAACTTGGTTACAAACTTTAAACAATTACCTCTAACAATTGGTCACATGAAGAATAGAGAAACTTTCTCTCGTTATGTTTACGACCTTCATGAGTTGATTAACAAGATGCTTCATAAGAAATCCAATCTATCCTTCTGTGATGTGAGAGAAAGATACGAGCATTTTAGAGCTAGATGCACAGATGAAAAACCAAAGCTTTTCAAGTTTTCAAAATTAAATAAAACTAAAAAAAATAAGAAGGAGAAAGAAAAAGGATGCACTGAACCCTTGTATGGTAAGAAATCAAAATGTATTATCAAGATTGTGCCGCAGGAAGAAAAAGGAGCAACGTTTCAAATGGATAAAAAGTGTGTCAAAACCAAGGGTTAAAAAAAATAATTATCTCAGTTTATGAAATAATTATTTTGCGATTATACGGATTTCTTATTACATTTGTTCCCTACTGTTTACATGCCAAATGTAGAGAAATTGCTTAGAACTGGAACAGGCAAATAGCTGTCATTTATTGCGTTATAATTTGGGACCTTCTTACACTCAAAATTAGGCTCAGGACATCTGGCACATGCGGGGCATGGAGGGCATTTCTCTGTGCGAGGGCATGCGGATGAAGTTGGGCATACCGGGCAAACTGGGGGAACAACCTCCGATTTTAAGATGTATAAATCTTCTTGACCAGGAGGAATCATGCGAGCTGGAATTCCGGCAGGCAATGAACTGTTATATTGACTGTTAGAGTTATCTACACTTGCACCTACGAGGGTATTTCCATTGTTACCAGTAACATAACCAACGTTCTTGCCATTAGGACCTGATGCATAGCCAGCAGAAAAGTCACTAAATGGGGACGCACTTGTGGAATCTGATTTTGAATCAGATTGTTTATTACTATATGTATATGTGTAAGTATTTGTAGCAGTGTATATTGTCGTGTTACCATTAGCTAACGTCTCCTCAATTGCATATTGACCATCATTTCCTGTAAAAAGTCTAGCAGAACCACCATTGGGTCCGTAAAACGTTTTATTAGCAAATTGACTCATCATACTGCTTAAACTGCTGGCAAATTTTGACTCTTTTGACTCTTTTGAATCACTTGATGAACCGCTTGAAGAATCTTTAGTGGATAAACTATAAGTTTTTGTTTGACCGTTGGTTTTTGTAACTGTGATTGTATACATTCCATTTGAACCAGGAGAAACAGTCGCTGTGCTTCCATTAGGTCCATAGTAGACCGTTGGAGAAGACGTTCCACTAAAATGATCATAGTTGTCATAGCTTCCGCCACTTGGTTTTCCAGTCTTTTTTTTGCTTGAATCTTTAGTAACTCCAGATTCTAATGTGACTTTATCAGCAAAAGAGGTTGCTTTGTCTTCATAACCTTCTCTATAACTACCTCCTAAAAAGGGAGCTAGAATTAATCCTAATATTAAAATTATCAAAAGAAATAATGCACCATTTTTCATTATGTTCATTTGTATAATTTATATAGTGAAAAAATTTAAAAAACAAAAAGAAATTGATTTGTTATAATTAGAATAAATCTTCTAACAGAATATACTAGACATGTCGGAAGATAAAAAGGATTTGGAAACCTCTGAAAAAAAGGTGCGCAGACCGCGAGTTAAAGCTGAACCATTATTGAAATACTACTTGGAGAATCTAGACATTGCGGAAATTGGCATTGACGAAGTGGGTAGAGGACCACTCTTTGGAAGAGTTTATACAGCAGCTGTTATTTTACCTAAAGATGACAGTTTTGACCACTCTAAAATGAAAGACAGCAAGAAATTTCACTCTAAACAAAAGATTCAAGAAGTTGCAGAATACATTAAAGAAAATGCAATTGCATGGGCTGTTGCTTTTGAAGACGAAAAAACTATTGACGAAATTAATATCTTACAAGCTACTCAAAAATGTATGCATAAATGCATTAAAGAGGTTTTAAAAAGTGGTTCTAGAAAATCACACCAAATTCAATTGTTAATTGATGGAAACTATTTTAACTCTTACGCTGAGTATAGTGAATCCAAAAAGAAATTTGATACTTTGAATCACGTTTGCGTTGAAGGTGGTGATAATAAGTATTCTTGCATTGCCGCTGCATCCATTCTAGCAAAAGTTGCAAGAGATGCTTATATTGAAGAGTTGTGCTCACAGCATCCAGAATTGTCTGAGTGGTATAATATTGATAGTAACAAAGGTTATGGTGCAAAGAAGCATTTGGATGGAATTAAAGAACATGGCATTACAAAATGGCACCGTAAGACCTTTGGTATTTGTAAAGTCAGCAAAATGGCTACACCATTTCAAATTGATTTAAAAATTGAAACATAAAAAAAATTGATTTGGAAATTAGCATTTGAAAATATTCAAACAATAAAACCCAGAATGGCGCAATTCAACCCTAAAGAATTTGTTTATCATTATTGCAATGGCAAGCCTGCATATTATTCGTATGATGAGGAGCTATATTGCGGAACCTTTCCCACTTTCTGGGCAGAGAACCATTTGCCAGGAACTGGACCAAAGCACTGCGTAAATTGTGCTATTTATGGCTCATGGAATGGTGTGTTTATTGGATATTGCGCAAATTGTGCGCATTATGAATACAATGGCGAACGCGGTCGTGGACTTATAGATATTGGAGAAGAGAACAATGAAATTGTTGTCGCTAATTTTCCCAGCATATTTGATATTTATTTGAAGGACGTTTCCCTTGACGACGTTGGCGACAAGGATTTTATGGATTCTGTGACGCTTCAAGAATTTCAGACTCATATGGACACCACAATTGAAGAGCTATACCAAGACGTAGACTTAGATGAAGTCAATACACATTACGACGAAATGTCTCGCGAAGAAGAGTGCGAAGAAGAGTGCGAAGAAGTTGGGTATTATATTGACCGAGGAGGATACGGTAGCAATTTTGATGGCGGTTACGACTCGTATTAAATTATAAATGGAAGGAACCGCAATTCTGAATGATTAACTTTTAGAATCTATTAGAAAAATTTGTAAAAAACAAACCAAAATAAGAATAAATCTTTTTAGTAGGTTTAATTTTTTATTTTGTTAGTATAATTTATAGAACAATGAATTTTATTTATTTAATATTGTTAACAGCAATAATTGCATTTTTAACAGTTGTGTACTCTGTTTATTCAAAAAAAAATTCTTTTATAAATAAAATTGCAACAAGGTTACCAATATTAACAGCGTTTTTAGTTAGTTTGTGTATTTTTATAACATATAAAATTTTCCAACGTTCAACAGCAAAAGATAATGCACAAATTACTTTGCAATTGAATGACAAATATCAGATTCAACTATATAAAGAATACATGGTTTTGTATGATAAAATTCCAAACTTTATTGATTCGTTGTTTTATCCTTGGCAAAGAAATCTAAATAAAGAACGTAATGAATATCATGATGCAAATCCAAAAGAATGGGTTGCTAGACATTATCTATCTATATATATTTTTCAATGTTGGTCTGATATATTACAAATGAAACAACAAGACAAAACTCCAACCTATGAATGGATTGCAACATTTCTTCCATGTTGCCAATCTAAACCATTAAAACAAATGTGGATTATGATGAGAGGTAAATATTTTGACTATGTTATGGATTTTGGTGACATGATGTTTGAAATGTCTGAGAAAAATAAAGTAAAAAATGCAGAAGAACTCCAATTATTAGCTAAAGAAATAGGAAAAAGCGAAAGATTAAAAAAAATACTAGAAAAAGCAAATACAGTGTCTGAGATATTTTCAAGCAATATTTGATTCTAATAAAAAATTTAATTAATAAACTAATGTCATTCCATTCCAAAGGAATACAAATACCGAGAAATGTTTCTGATTTGTGAAAGAAAAATGAACAGGTTGGTCATTTAAGCTGAACACATGTCACAAATATCATGTTCACCTTTAGATAGGATATGTTTTTGTTCATGGTATTGGTCTTGGTCTTGTTCTTGGTCTTGGTCTTGCTCATTTTTTTCCGGCTCCACAGTAAATTGTTGTGCTTGATGCTTGGCCTTTCTACGCAAATAATAGATACCAGTTTTGAGTCCTTGCTTCCAAGAATAGAAATGCATTGACGTAAGTGTATTATAATTGGGATCTTCTAACCACAAATTCAAGCTCTGGCTTTGGCAAATAAATGCACCTCTATCAGCGGACATGTCAATCAAGTGTTTCATCGGCATCTCCCAAACAATTTTGTATTTGTTTCGGATATGTTCAGGAATCATTGTCAATTGTTGAATACTACCTTTGTTTGCAATAATATTATTCTTAATCTTATCATTCCAAATACCTAGTTCCATGAGGTCGCGCATCAAATAATTATTTGCCACTACAAATTCACCTGCAAGCGTCCTACGGCTATAAATATTACTAGTTAGCGGTTCAAAACACTCATTGAACCCAAGAATTTGCGACGTGCTTGCAGTGGGCATCGGTGCAAGAAGAAGTGAATTTCTCAGTCCATGATTTTTAATAGATTGCTTTAACTCTCCCCAGTCATACCTATCTGAAGGAACAACATTCCACATGTCAAATTGTAGAATACCTTGGCTTGCAGGAGAACCTTCAAATGACATATAAGCTCCACGACGTTCTGCACTAACATTATATTTCAAAGATAATTCAGAAACAATTCTAGAATTATTTGAGCTTATTTGTGTTGCATTTTTAACATTTATTGCTAGTTCATTACTACGTTCCAGTGCAGCGTGATAAATGGTCTCAAAAATAAGCTTATTTACAGTCTTTGCCTCATCACTATGAAAAGCAATATCCATTAATATAAATGTGTCTGCAAGGCCTTGAACGCCAATTCCTATAGGTCTATGAAGCAAATTACTGCGTCTAGTCTTCTCTGTTGGATAAAAGTTAATGTCAATAACTCTGTTCAAGTTGCTTGTAATCACCTTTGTTACTTCGTGGAGCTTATCGTAATCAAACTGCTTAGTCAAGGGGTTTACAAAAGTTGGTAGAGCAATAGACGCCAAATTGCAAACAGCTGTTTCCTTATCATCTGAATACTGAACTACTTCTGTACACAAATTACTACTCTTTATGGTTCCAAGATTCTTTTGATTAGATTTCTTGTTACATGCGTCTTTAAACAATAAATAAGGCGTTCCAGTTTCCATTTGAGCATCCAAAATTTTAAACCATAAATCACGAGCATTTAAAGTCTTTCTGATGTTTGGTGATGATTCATACTTTTCATAAAGGTCCTTAAAAGCTTCACCATAAACATCGGCTAGTCCAGGACATTCATTAGGGCAGAAAAGCGACCATTTGCCGTTCTCCTTGACGCGCTCCATGAACAAATCAGGAATCCACAATGCATAAAATAAGTCGCGCGCCTTCATCTCTTCATCTCCATGGTTCTTCTTCATCTCCAAGAAATCCTCCACATCTGGATGCCATGGTTCCAAGTAAACAGCAAACGAACCATTACGCTTACCTCCTTGATTAATAAAACGTGCAGTGTCATTGAAAACCTTCAACATTGGCACAATACCTGTTGACTTTCCATTTGTTCCACGAATAAGCGAATTGCTGCCGCGAATATTATGAATATGCAGTCCAATTCCACCAGCCCACTTGGAAATATTTGCACAGTCCTTAAGAGTGTTATAAATTCCATCCAAACTATCCTCTTCCATTGCAATCAAAAAACAAGAACTCAACTGAGGTCTAGGTGTTCCTGCGTTGAAAAGCGTGGGTGTTGCATGTGTAAAATATTTTTGAGACATCAAATCATAAGTCTCTTTCACAGCTTCCATATTATTTCCATGAAGTCCAATTGCAACGCGCATCCACATATGCTGAGGTCTCTCTAAAATCTTGTCTCCAAGCTTGAACAGGTAAGCGCGCTCTAGCGTCTTGAAGCCAAAATAATCAATCAAATAATCGCGCGAGAAGTCAAACATGGGTTCAATATAATTTGCCATATCACGTGATATAACGTATAAATCTAGGCTTACAAGAGGAC
>Ga0114963_10003378_pt1 | contig 10908 bp, 13 predicted proteins | sample C_131016_EF_Meta_FD_87019 | JGI IMG/M metagenome (GOLD analysis project Ga0114963, IMG submission 87019) | Freshwater microbial communities from Lake Croche, Canada to study carbon cycling - C_131016_EF_MetaG | ecosystem: Environmental > Aquatic > Freshwater > Lake | place: Lake Croche, Canada...
ATCCCAGAGCTTCTTGTAATCCCAGAGCTTCTTGTAATCCTAGACATTGTTAAGGTCTTAATAGACTTTCTAACTCTAATATAATCTGACAGATATATTCGTGTTCTTGTAAAATTGAATCGGATATTGTTAGATTAGTTGTGTTTATGTAAATCTGATACAAATTCTTACGGTGTATGTGTAGTGCAGTAACGAGGTTCTTAAGATTAAGATGTGGCATTTCTATTCCAGAATAGATATTATTTTTACTGAATATTTTTTCTGTAAAAATAATATAGTGCTAAAGTATAATGCCCTCCGCCAAAGAGTTACGTGATACGTTGAGAGAGATCCGCAAGACCCATCCCGACCATAAGCCTGTCTCTAAGATGGGTAAAGCCGACGTATCATCTATGATTGCCCGTCTCAGTAATCATCTTGAGACAACACCTGCTCCTGCTCTAATGAAGGCTGACCCTAAGGTTGCTAAGGGAGAGGTAGAACCAGTTGCTAAAGTCAAGAAGGGTGAGACAGCCACGAAGGCTCCTGCTAAGGCTCCGGCCAAGGCTCCCAAGACCGTAGAGAAGAAGGAGCCAGTAGCCAAAGAGGCTCCTAAGACTGATAAACTCGCAAAAGCCAGAGCAGCCAAGGCAGCCAAGAAGTCTGAGAAGAAAGACTAGTCATTTCTTTTCCTTGTGCATCGCAGCCTCTAAAACTCTCTTCTGAGCTTCTGCCCGGGCAACAGGAATAGGTTTACGACTATAATGCTCTCCTGTAATTGAATTGACAACTATAGCCTTGCCTAGAAACTTGTGGCCGTCTGAACCTAACTCAAGATGATATGGCATACTATGATAAACCCTTATATTTTTTATCTAAATAAAGAATATAATGGAGAACACTCGTCTGATAGCCACTGTTCACCGTCTGTTGCATGATGTCCTGTCTGTCTTTGCTAAAGATAAAGAGGGAGAAGATAGAGCACCATTTGAAGTCGGTGTCAGATGTAAATCTGAAGATACTCAATCTGACCTATATGATATCTTATCGCTCGTCTTTAGAAAGCATATAGATGTAGTTGTAGAAAAGAAAGTTGAAGATTTGGTAGTGGCTGTATCTCGGGTTGAGAAATCCATGACTTCCCCTGCAGTATCCGACGTATTGCCTGTTCAGATACCTGATACTTCCGAGCCACCTCAGGTATCTTCAGATTAGACGAGCGGATCTCAGATATCTGGTTCCAATTCAATTTACTGAAATGACATTTATCCCCGGTCTGAGCCGTCCCATCCATGTGTTTATCTTTTGAATTAGATTGTAATGTGTCTTCTCTCAGATGGCCCGGGTTCACACAGTTCTTATTCTTACATGAATGACAAACAATCTTACCGGGAGTTAATTTAAAATGTTCATCCTTATTGAAGAGTAGCAACGACACACGGTGACCAAACTGGGCCTTGCCTTTATAATAAAAAATGGAATATCCCTTACAGTCTGTTGCACCCTTCCACAGCCAACAATCTCCTTTCTTCTCTACGTAAGACATGAAACGAGATATATCTTTAGCCATCTATCTAATCAATCAAATTTAATCTGGACATCTCCTTGTATTATCTCAAAGGTCCTAGCGGGTATCTGTAGCTTCTTTGGACCAGGCTTACGACCTCTCTTAGGCTTCTCTGATTGCTCTATCTCTGGTTGAATGGTTATAGGTGCCTCAGTCAACACATGCTTAGCCTTTGGTGCGTATCTGATAAACTTAGATGATGCTAACATTCTAATATAGACAAATAATATAATCTACTAGTATAATGGCCATTGCTAAGCGTGATATGTCATCTGTTCCGGGAGGTCAAGCGAAAGGGTTTCTATCAAAGGAACTAAGAGAAGAAACTATATCAGAGGCGTCTGCAAGTCATACTGGTCGGTCTGCTGCCCTTACTCGTGCGAAACAGATGTTAGATATGAAAGATGGCGACGAGCATTTTACGAATCATGATGCCACTGTTGGCCCCGTGAATGATATGTTCTTTAGAATTAAGATGTGTGGTATGTTCCCATATCCTTGCGATTTCAGTGCGTTAATTCACAAGACGCATTAAAAAATATATTACACATAATAGAACAGATGGACCATTCCGGCACTCCTATCAGATTTCCTTCTACTGCTAATCTATATATTGATAGTCTTGACCGCTCAACTGGAACGTCTACAGACTTTACAATCACCAAGCAACAGAATATTCTTGCGGGGTTCTTTACACGTTTAGGAGTTGTTGAGATTGTTGTAGATTGGTGCATAGATAATATCTCGGCTTACCATAAGAATAATACATTCACAGTTAATGTAGAGGGAGATACAGGTCCTTTTACGGTTACAGTCCCAGATGGTTCTTATACAGTTGCGGTCCTCTTAGATGCTCTTGTTTTTGCTCTTAATGATCTTTCACCTTCTGCTGTTTTTTCAATAGGTGGGGGTCCTGCTATAAACGGCTTTCGTTCTCTTGATTCTGACACAAACTTTACGATTTCTGTTGGCCCTATGCAAACACAACTCAATCTAAAGGCGGGTGTGGTTGGTGCGTCCTTCCCTGTGAATTGCCCTAACCTTCTAACAACTCCTTACATAGATTTCGTATGCTCCAATCTCACATACCAGCAGGGTCTCAAAGATGCCTCTACAAATAACCATTCTCGTGATGTTCTTTATCGCTGGGTCTTTGCATGGGATGGCCCTGCTCCTTCAGATTACTATGGCTATCCTATCTATCAAGGATACGAGAGGTTCGTATCTCGCAGATATCTATCCTTCCCCAAGCAGATCAAGTGGAATGGAGACCAACCTATTGGACAACTCTCATTCCAAGTCTATGACAACAATGGCCTTCTTGTAATAGCAGGAAATGATGCAGGGGAATTTGAATGGTATACCACACTCTTGATATCTGAGCAATAAACGCATACCTACCCCTCTTTGAAAAATTAAATGAGCAAGAATGTCTTTCTCGTTTAAACTTTATGACACTTAACTGGTCATCTATAAGGTGTATTCAAAAAAATATATTTGGCTTTTTCTAATTCTGCTAACCATCGTCTATATGCTTCTATCTGAGGACCGTGCTCCATTCTGTAAATCACACGTATAAAGAAATCAAAGGTGTCATCCATTCTACTAGACTATATAAAATCCGTTCATTAAAATACATAATCACAAGAGCCTTGAGAGAACAAGAGCGTCGCTGAATACACATAAGAGATATTGAGTGTCCATCCAGCACCAGCGCCCACAGAGACGTAGGGGACTACGAGGTTGTTCAAGTTGATGATGCCGTTCGTGATGGCCTTGCCGTGCACTAGGATGTAGTGGCTGTCCTCGTCGCAAAGAGCCTGGGCAAACGGAAGCTCGAGCCACTGGGACAAGAAGGGAAGAGGAGGGTTGATTGCTCCTGCTCCAACTGAGACATTCGCTAAGTCAAAGCAAGGGGCCTTGTTTGAGTTGAGCAAGTTGAAGAGTTGACCCGTACCGTTGTTATAACGAGCATAGATATCACCCGCGTACAGCATTTCTACAGAAGAAGGTACATACCAGTTATTCACATTCCAACCTGACGCTGAACCACTTGATGACGTCTGTTGGTCTGAGTTATCAGTTAACCAGAGCTGTAGGGATCTAACAGATCCGGCCCTGAATCCGGAAAGTACCACCGTCTGGGGAGCCGTAGAGTTCTGGAGATTGATGGCTACCTTCTGCTGGACGAACTCAACAGGGAACGCATAAGCCTTCGTTGAGAGATCCACACGACGAGCGAGTGAGTCGCCCATGTTGTTGAACATAACCTGCTGGACCTGGAAGTAGGCTGATGAGAGCGTCGTACATGCAGCAGGGAGAGCACCACCCAAGTTCGTCCAGATAGACGAGACCGGATTTAGTTCTAAAATTACCTGTATCTGTTGTGTTATGCAGTCGCTCGGGAAGGGGAGCATCTTGTTGACACCTGACGCTGAGGCGTGGGGTAGTCTTAGAACAATCGTCGCCGTCTGGGAGTTATCAAGATCGGTGCCGGACGCATAGTTGCCACCGATATTAACAAGGTCATCGCAAGAAGAGCGATTTGTTTGGTCTCTTAGGGCATTCTGGAGGAGCTGGTCGCCTGTTAAGAGGTATTGAGACGTCCCCGCATATCTGAATGAGACTGAGCGCACTAAGCCATACGCCCATCCAGAAGGGAGAGCGAGGTTGGCATTAGCACCTGGTGCAGCGAATGACATTGAGACAACGATGTCCTGGACGCCGTTCTGGGGAGGGAATAAGAAGACTGAAGAGCCGCCGGACTTGTTGGACAACTCCTGAACATACTTGGTGTTCTGTGTCGTCGCAAAAGCCTGCTTCTTGCTCGTCTCAGATGAATAGTAATAAAGGTCTAGAGCTTCACCTGGGCGAACCATTTCCTGAACTGAGGCCATGTTATACTTGTAGCCTATATAAAAAATTGATTGCGTAATAAATATAAAATATAGGCTCTTAGTATAAAATGCTCGCCCTTCCATACATGGGCGGTCCTCCTCAGAAAGTCGCTGGTCCTTTCTCAACGCAACCTACGCTATTTGGAGTTCTAGGAATGTTCAAAGAAACAAACAAAACACAGACGCTCCAAAATCTCGTATCGCAACCCGGAAAGGGGAAGGTTCCCGGAACAATGTCAGAGAAATCAGCGACCCAATCAATGCGTGGAATTCTTGGCCCGGCTGCAAAGACACATATCCCTGGCCTACATCATGGCATGGTTCCTTTTGCCGGACGCTTTATGAGCCATGTAGGACACGAGAGTGAGCACCATGCTCCCGCCTCTGAACACCATCACACAGAGAAGCACATGGAACACCACGAGGTCATGCACGACTACCATCACAAGAAATGATTTAAATCTTCTCTTCCTCTCTCTCAATTATCTTTTTGAACTCATCAATGACGTCTCTCTTACTAATTTTCTCATCCTTACATCTGGAAATTAGCACCTTATCCCAGTCTTTAACGTTAGGTATTGCGTCCATCATTGTACCCTTCTTGACTTTAACAGGCTCAGACTTTGCTACCATTGTATCGTGAATGATAGTCTTTCCGGACGCTAAGAACTGCTTGAAATTTGCGTCCATTCTTATATACAGGTATATTTAAAATATCAACATAGTAGAAGAGATGACAGATAGCATGAAGAAAATAATCCCTGACAGACCCTTTGTTCTTGAGATGCCTCCTGTTGAAACTGGAGGGTGTTCTATATTGATGGTAGGCTCAGGTAGATCCGGTAAGACAACGATGCTAAAATATCTAATGGACACCTATTTCCAGAAGCATTGCGGTGCTATCTTTTCCCAGTCTGCGAAAGCAGAAGCTTACAGAAACATGAAATACCCTTTGATGCCTCTATCGTCTGTATATATTCCGGAACTTGTCAACTGTGCCTACAGAATTAACAGGGAGACGAAGAATGCATACCCTTTCTTATTTGTTCTAGATGATGTCCCTCTTGCTAGAAACGATAAGGAACTAATGAAGACAACCACCGTCTATAGAAATTCAGGTATCAGTCTAATCCACGGGGTTCAGACACCCACCCTTGTAAGCCCTACATGCCGTAGTAATTATACATTCTTTCTTTTGTTTCATAACAACTCATCTGAACAAGCAGAGAATGTATGTAAGCAATTCTTAAGAGGCTATTTCCCTAATACTGGATGGCCTATGAATCGCAGAGTTCAATGGTTACAGGAGACGACCAAGGATCATCACTTTCTCTTTGTAGATAATTGGGCCAATACAATCCAAAGATGTAAGTTAGATTTGAGCTAGTCGGAAGACAAGGTCTCCGGACCACCGGTACTCCGGGCAATTAATTAATCCCAAAACTCCTTTAAAAAATAGGTTTTGAAATTAATATATCGGCACCCAGTATAACATGTCAGGTGCCTTTGTTTCTGGTCCTCTTGATTCTAACACTCGCGCCAATCCCACGAAGGCCTTGTATGGCAGTGGTGGTGGTATCGTCGGAGTTACATCTTTGAATGCTCAAGTCGGTACTCTTGCGGTAACTGGTGATGCCTCAATCGGTATCACCGCCCCTGGCCTAGGTGCTATCCAGGTCTCAACGGCGGGGAGACCTCAGGCTGTCGGTACACTCAGTTGCACATCTGTTTCTGCCGGAACAGGCACATTTACAGGCGCAGTAGCCATCTTATCAGGTGCCTCAGTCACTGGCAATCTTGCTGCTGGAACTATGTCTACAGCAGGTATTACTTCAACGGGTGGTGTGACGGGAGCAGTATTTACAAATTCATCACCAAATTCGGCTGTCCCTTTCAATATCGCAGCGCCTCAGGCGTATAACGCTGGTCTTTCTGCTTCTTTAGTCACGGTTCTTCCCGCTGCAGTCGCAGGTCTATCTGGATTCAAGACGCTAAGACTTACCGTTTCTTCTTTATCTATCGGTTATGGTGCTGGTGGTGGTAATACATACTGGTGGGCAATCACACCTGCAGCCTCAACAACAGACGGAGACCAGAACCGTATTGTAGGAAATGCCGTTAAGTTTATGGAGACACAGGTAAATGCAGGTGTTACAACCTATTCATTTGCTTTAGATTTAGCATATACATCGGCGACATGGCCGACAGCGGGTCTTATGTTCTTCATCAACGCTTCTGCAGGGGGGACACTTAGTATGACGGGTTCAATCTCTGGCGTTCTATAAATTTAATATATAATTATGGTTCCGGCTTACAATACAAACTAAAAAAAATAAATATATTGGCATATTAGATATGTCAGGTATATTTACGGATCTTTCCTATTTTGGTGGTCTGGTGAATACCAACATCAGAGCAAACATCAATACACCTCTTAACCTCACGCACGGTGGTCGTCCAAGTGGCATCCCTCCCAACACTCCAACGGTACCCGTCTTAAATGGGGGCGCAGGTTCAACAGCTATATCAATATATTTTACTCATGTAGGGGACACTGGAACCCCTCCTATTACTTATACAGGCCTTTATTCAACATCTGCCACGGGTACATACAGCGTTTGTCAATTCAATAATACAAGTGGTAACGCAACAGTAGCAAACGCCACAGGTTTGACACCTAATACTCCCTACTATTTCAAAGCTAGAGCTACCAATGCCTATGGTGGGAGCACCTCTTCTTATGCTATGTTTACTACTGCAAGCGCTGGTACTGCTCCTTCTGGCCCTCCGACTGTCCCTACAAACCTGGGGGCTAACTCCTCGGCTATTACTGTATCATTTGATACTACAGGGATTACTGGAACCGCTCCTATAACCTATTCAGTTGTTTATGGCACAACCACATCATCATTTCCTTTTACTTCAACAGATATCACACCACAAGGTGCTGGTGTCTACAGCTGTCTAGCGACTGGTCTTTCATCAAATACCACCTACTATTTCAAGAGTGTTGCTACAAATTCGGTTGGGTCACAACAGTCAGCGGTATCTGCTGGTATGACAACAGACCCACCACCGGATCTTATGACTAACTTATATATGACTTTCTTAACGCCAACCACAGGCTATGGATACTATGACCCTTCAAACAACGGCTCTCTACAGCCCACGAATTCTATGAACTGGATCCTCAACTCAGACGCACCAAATGGAACAGCCTCCCAGACATACGGCGATTACTGGTGCTCCTCTGTCCAATCAGGTCTTTCAGCTCTGTCACCAGTTCCTACAACCCTAAACGGAGCAGGTGGGTGTTATAATACAAACGGCGATAATTACACAATGGTCTCTAATGCATATCTTCAGCCTATTAGAGATACCGCTGGAGTTACTCTAATGCTTTCTCTTGGTGGTTTCTATGCTGACTTGCTTGGAATGTTCGGTCCTCTTCTTTCTCCTCCTGGTGGAGCTGCACCTGGATTTACATTTGGGTCATCTGTTGAGTTGATGAATAGCATAGCCTATACTTTCTATAATGTGTCAACAGCACCTAACCCTCTTGGATGGTCCAGAGCCAGTTGGGGTGCCCTAGAATGGAAGGGTCTCAATTTAGACTTTGAGAATATAGGCTATGGTGGGCGTGTCATTACAAACGGATATCCTAATAACAGAACTGTTCAATATCCTACAATCCCAGGACAAGTCCCAGGATCTACAGCAGGTAAGCCAGTCTTCCCTGCTGATGCCAATACAATCATTCCTGGACAAGCAGGTGGCAATGTGAGATATATGGATTACATCGATGCTATTAGGTATATGATTGTTCACCATTATAATACATACGGCGGCGATTTCTATTTAACGACTGCCCCTATAGCTGCAGCGATTAACGGCGACCAGAACACCAACATCACAGCGACACAGAATGCCCTTGGTACATGGTTTGCCTTCCCTTCAAATACTACAGTACCCTCAAGTGCTACTTTCAATTCAGCGGGTTCGAATGCCATGCTTCACCCGACTGTCTTGTGCTATTTCGATGACGTGTTTGTTCAGTTCTACAATTCAGACCCTGCTAACTACTTGGGAGGTGCTAACTTTGCGAACCTCTTAGCCCAGTGGGGATATTTGGCGTTACAAGCACAGGCCAGTGGAGTGGGTTATACTACCACAAAGATTAACATCGGTCTTGCTAAGGGTCAGGTGTCTAACATAACATCGCAGAGCACACCTCCTCCTGTTGCTACTTATGGCGTTGGGGGTGGTGGTAACGCAGGACCCACTGCGGTCTATACACCCGCTGCAGAACCAGGGCCTCTCTACTCATCTTGGTATCCCCAATTCGCCACTGCCGCACCTCCAAACGCTTCTGCCTTCTATTTCCCTGATATTTCAGAGGCTGGAGACGCTGCCACTCTCAATGCTGCCTTAGCCGCTGCGAATGCTATATTGAGAACCGCTACAGCCAGGCCTACCCTTAATATCGTTGATTGGTGTTCTGGTGTGGGTTGCTGGGCTGGTGCTCCAGCTCTACAGATGGTGAAGGGTATGTATGACGGAACAAATGCTAACTATGTCGCCAATCTCCCCCCTACTGGTTATGCGAGTGCATGGGCTGAGGCATATTTCCCCGCAGTCCAACCAGGATGGGCAGGAAACGTCCCTGTTAACGTAGTTGCTCCTACACCACCCGCTGCCCCCATGTAAATTTAATTATATATACCCTTTTTTATATACTTCTTATAGTATGTCAAGAAGGAGCCAACTTCAGAGTACTTATATATCCACTCCGGTGATAGCATCATCTTATATAGTACCGAATCTGACATTTGCCGGTAAAAATGCTCTCTTTGGTCAGGGCTCTACAATCCCGTCTGACCTCATAGTCTCTTCAATTACAGCAGTCTCAGGGAACTTTTCATCTATAAGCACGAATACCATTACGGCTCAATCTACAATTTGTAATATAGGCGTATTCAATACCATAAAGTCTCTTAGTTCTATAACGGTAGATGCTACAGACGGTAATCTCTACGTTATAGGTGGCATCAATCTAGATGGTAATATCCTGACTACCGATGTAATAGGAAGTGCTGGAGAATTACTCTTAAACGGTATACCAATAGCCACCACTGCCAATCTTTCTAACGTCGCAGACTGGTCTCTGTATCCCTCACTTTCAGGAGGTGTTAATATGGCTACTCATTCTATTTTTAACACTGGTAACATGCAGGTCTCGTCTATCAACGGAGCGCCCATCGCTCAAGGCTCTGCTTCTAACTGGTACAACTACTCAGCCCAAGGAACTGTAAATCTTAATTCGAACCAGATTAATAATGTTAATACATTAAATCTTAATACGGGGGGAAATGTAGCAGCCTTAACAGCAGGAACAGGAAACACGCTCCTAGTCAATGGATCTAATATTGTTCCGTCTATGGGATCCATCAGCACCCTCGCAGGAGCAGATTGTTTTGTTACTGCCTCTGGAAATTTAACAGCGACAACTGCTGCAGTAGATATTAATGCATCAGGTGGGACATACGGGTCAATAGGTCTCACTGCGGGTCCTGGTACCGGTGGAATCGCAGGGGGCAACATAGCCATAAGAGCCAACGGAGGCACTAGTGCGGGTATTAATGGAACCATTAGTCTCCTTGCTACAGAGGGTGTATTTGACAGCGGGACCTCTGGTGGCCTCATCACTATCCAGGCTAACTCAGGGGCCTCCCTTGCTACCGCACCGTCTGCCGTTAAGGTGTCAGCAGGGGGCATCAATATCTACTCTGGCTTTACTCCTTCCTTCATTGACAATCCAGGCTATACATATATGCACTCAGACGTAGGAACCAACATAGTAACAGGATCCAAGACAGTCTTCCCTAACATCCCAGGAACTACCTATCTCTATGGAGCATCTGGTGTAGTTCTAAATTCAGATGTCTATACAACAGATGTATATCCTTATTGGGATGGCATCTCTGGTTCAATTGACGACCTGAATATCCATGGAAGAGATGCGGTTCCCCTTCTTCACGGTGCAGCCTATGTCAATCTAGACCATGTATCATCTATCTCAGGAACAAACATCAATATCACAGGAGTTAACCAGATTAACGGCGCAGTCTATCCTCCCACTACTGGAGCAGTAACCCAGATAACACAAGGAGGTGGTACGGTGTCTGTAGATACAGCTGGTGTGATCACCGCTACAAGTGCTGTAGGGCAAGATGTAAATATCAATGCCAGAAATAAGTTCTTAGTTTCAAATGACGCTCTCACAACTCTGGCTCTAAACGCAAATGGTTCTGTTGAGATAAATAATACAAACTCGGGTACAGATATAACTCTTACATCGGCCGCAGATGTAAATATCAACGGGCTTACAGTGAATTCCACGGGCTATATTCAAACATTCCCTACTGCAGGTGCTTCATTAGTAGGTCAGATTGAGAATGTATCTAC
>Ga0114963_10003380_pt1 | contig 10905 bp, 6 predicted proteins | sample C_131016_EF_Meta_FD_87019 | JGI IMG/M metagenome (GOLD analysis project Ga0114963, IMG submission 87019) | Freshwater microbial communities from Lake Croche, Canada to study carbon cycling - C_131016_EF_MetaG | ecosystem: Environmental > Aquatic > Freshwater > Lake | place: Lake Croche, Canada...
AACTGATGGTAAAGCTTCGCGTATTGTAAATGGGAGAATTCTGCTACATCAGCAAGAAGGGCGTCTGTTCTGTTTTTGTTAATAGGGTTATTAGAAATCATTATATATATTATAGTAGAAAATTTTTTTTTAAATATTTTTTTTATATATTTTTTATTATAATTAATAAAAAATGAATAAGATGACAATATGCTTTAAGTGGGGTGGGGCTGTGGTGGTGTGTTGACCTCTCAAAACTATTCTATATATAAGAATATTTAGCTATAGAAAAACTTTATAACTAACCCCACCCCACCACACCACAATATACACTTTTATATATATATATTCTTTATCTTATTCATTTTATCATATTTTCATGCAAACTTTTTTTATTACTTTTCTTTAAATACCCCACCCCAAAATTTAGGTCTTTTTTTACCATATTTATAAAAACAAATAAGCTTATGATTTAAAACAATCTTTTTTTAATTAACAATCTTAACCCGCCAGTTCACCCCACACCAAAAAAAATAGAAAAATATAGTAAAGTTTTTCACAAATAATTATATATAAGATATTATATATATATGTCCGCAGATTTTGAAAAAGTATTAGTCAAAGACCCTCGTTTAGATGTCGCTGATTCTATTAAATATGCCGTTATCAAAGGTGGTCAAAATGTAACCGCTTCCCCTTTCAGATTTATTTCTGAAACTACTTCTCAAGTAGTATTTAACATCCAAGTTCCCTCTGAACAAACAATCGTTGACCGCAGAGTTCTCTGGCAATCTCAATTACAAATAACTACAGGTAATGAAAGCACATCTCAAGTATACGGTATAACTTGGTCTTTAGCTTCATTTCCTTTACACCAACTTTTAAGTGTTATGCAAGCTACTATTAACAACAATACAGTATCATTAAACATTGGTGATGTATTAACAGTTATTGTCCGTATGTTATGCTGTGAAGATTTAACATGGTGGAACAGCGGAGCTCCTACATTTGCTGATACACAAAAACTTTATGATGATGCTGCTGGCTTCAACAATCTTGGTGTATTTAACCAAAACAATCCTTTATCCAGTTTATGGGGTGTTGAATACGGTAAGAATCCTCACAGAGGCTGCTTCGCTCCTCAAAGTAAAACAACAGTTAGTAGTGTTACAACCTGGAGCTTTGATATAGTAGAACCTTTATTAATCAGTCCTTTTATCTTTTCCAACTTAAAAGCTAATGCCCAAGGTTTCTATGGTATCCAAAACATGAACTTTATCTTAAACAAATCTTCTAACTTTAAGAAATGTGCAAGAGGCAATGTCTCTGTAGGTTCTGCAACTACCAATGATTCAACTCTTTTATTTATGTTCTTAACCCCACACCCTTCTGATTTAATGCCTGCACGCAACATTGTACCCTTCTACGAATTACCTCGTTATATTACAGCCTGCCCTGATATCGCAGCTTCAACACTTTCCAATGGTCCTGCTGCTGCAGCAACAGGAGAAGTAGTATTAAATACACTCCAATTAAACCAAATCCCTGATAAGCTCTTGATTTACATCAGAAAACCCCTTGAAAATAACTCAACTGACTCTGATACAGTATTTCCCATTGGAAGAATCTCAATCAACTTCAACAATAACTCAGGTATTCTCGCATCAGCTGCACCTCAACAATTATGGGAAATGTCTCGTTCTAATGGTCTCCAAAATACATGGACCGAATATTGTGGTTTTGGTGTAACTCAAACTGACCCTTCAAGAGCCAGTGGTGGATACCAATTTGTTGGTACCGTTGGTTCTTACCTCGTATTAGAGTTTGGTAAAGATATTCAATTAACCGAAGACTTCTATGCCGCAGGAAGTTTAGGCAACTTCAATTTACAAGTAACACTCAAGTTCTCAAATAACAGTGCTACAGCCTACAATGCTGCTGGTTCTAATAACTTACAAGTTATCTTAGTAACAATGAACTCAGGTGTATTCGTAAATGAAAGAGGTACCTCATCTACATACACTGGTATCTTAACTAAACAAGATGTATTAGAAGCTTCTCAACAAGACCACTACACTCACCACGATGTTGCTCGTATGGTAGGCGGTGGCTTATTTGATATGGTTAAATCTGGTCTCTCAAAAGGTAAGAAACATTTATTGAAAAAAGGTAAAGAACTCGCACAAAAACACGGTGAAAAGTTAATGGAAAAAGGAGCTAACGCTTTATCTAAATACCTCCAATAAAGTAAAAAATATAAATGAATCTATATCAAAAATGAATAAATATAATTAACTATAAAATATCTAATTATATTTATATATGCCGTATGACAATGAGTACAATAAAAAGATATCTAGGGATATTGATTATTTCAATCGTAAGTATATCATGCACTGTGGAACAACAGGTCAAGGAACAATTGACTATCGTTCTGAAATAACTGGTGGATGTTATTCATGTGGAGATGATATGGTAGGTGGTGGAGCTGGTGCTAAAGTATTCTCTGAACCTATCGTAGGAACTGGTGGTGCCATTTTAGGAATACAATCTGGAACTGTTTTAGGTGGACCAAAAGTATTTAGAGAAAATAGAAGATTTGTATCATCTTTTTCATCATTGGGCGCCCCCGTAGCTTTCCGTAGAGAAGCACTTACTGACCCTTCAACAGCACCTCAAGATGCTCCTCCTGCATCAGCTAGTGCTCCTGCTCCTGGAGCTGAAGCACCACCTCCTCCTCCTGCTACTGGTGGTGCTATATTAGGTCCTCTTAAATCTTTTGAAAATAGATATAGATACGAAAGTCCAAATTTTCATACTCAAGCAGTCAAAGATTCTCATGGAAAAATGATGACAGAATCCTCATTAGGTAGACCTGATATGCCTAAATCTGGTATTGTATATAGAGCTGGTCATGATGCATTTGTAAGAGATTTAGGAAATGGTAGTCCAAATGGTCATGGATATGCTGGAGCTGGTATGAGTATGGCTATAGGTTCTGGTAAGAAAGATGAATATGAAGATGATTCATCTGATGAAAGCTCATCTGGTGGAAGTTCATCTGATGACCGTGGATTATTAGATAAAGAAAATAGAGAAACAGTTATGGCTTTTAATAGAGAAAAAGCTTATCGCCAAGGTGGATATTGTAGTTCCTTAACACCTGAAGGTGGTGGTCAATTTTCACAAAAAAAGAAACTCCCTGGTGCATCTAGTGGACCTAGTTCTGGTGGACCATCTGGTAAATCTAGGAGTGAAAGAAAAGCAGATAAAGAAGCAGCAAGAAAACAAAAACAAGAAGCAGACAAAGCAAAAAAAGATGCAGATAAGAAAGCTAAAGATGAAAAAAGGACAGCTGAAAAAGAAAAGAAAAAAGCTGAAGGAGATAAAAAGAAAATTGAAGCAGATAAAAATAAAGCAGCATTAGATAAGAAAAAAGCTGAAGCAAATGCAAAGAAAGCAACAGCAGACAAAAAGAAAGCAGAAATAGAAACAAAAAGAAAAGAAAATGCTGATTTAGCAGCTAAAAATAAAAAACCAGAAACAGCAGCACCTGAAGCACCAAAGCCTACAAAACAACAAAATAAAAAACCAACTGAAACTAAACCAGCATCTGCACCTGCACCTGCTGCTGCACCTGCACCAGCTAAAGGAGCAGTACCAACAAATGGTCCAGCTTGGTTAACAACTGCAAGTAGAGTTGTTGATTTAGCATTACCAATTTTATCAGTTGTCATGGGATTTAATATGTATTCTGAAGACCCTGCTGGTGATTTCATGGAAATGTATGGAGATGAATTATGTGATAACCTTGGAGCTAATCCTTCAATAGAAAAAATTGTTGAATGTTTACAAAATCAGGACTATAGTGATGAAGAAATCCAACAATTCTTAGCTTTGTCTCAAGGAGCAGTAAGTGAACAAGCCAGTAAAGAAGTTTCTCAAGCACTCAAAGTAAAACTAAGTGCAATTGAAAATGGTAATAAAAATAAAAATACTCAATGCTTAGATGCACTAAATGAAGTAGGAGACTCTAATGAAAAAGTATCTCCTGAACAAAGACCAGTAAGAAAACAAGTATCATATTTCGGTAGTGGTTTTAAAGAGTCTAAAAAAGCTTCTATATCAAAACAAAATAAAGTTCTACCTATAGATAATATGATACCTGTATCTGGAGGTTATTTTAAACAAACTAAAGACGAAACAACAGGAAGACAAACAAAGAGAAAAGTACAAGCTCAAATGAATTCTAGAGTTGGATATGGTTTATCAAGAGGAAAACCTGTTCAACCAATAAGAAGTCCATCAAAAACTAAAGAAGAAGTTTATACAGCAAGACAAGCAATGGCTTCTAGAGCTTCTGTAGCTAAACCTAGAGCACCACCAGCACAAGCACAAGCACCACCAGCACAAACTAGAGAATCACAAGCAAGAGCTAGAGAATCAGCAGCAAGAGCTAGAGCACAAACTTCAGCACCAGCACCATCTAATGAACCTACTGGAATGGGTATTTTATTACCAAGAGAACGATTACAAGAACAATCACTAGCACCTAAACCAGCACCATCACAAGGACAATCACGAGGACGAGCACCAGCACCAGCACCAGCACCAACACCAGCACCATCTAGAGGACAACCTAGAGTAAAAGCACCACCAAGTAAACCAGCACCCACTAGAGAATCAGCTAGAGAATCAGCAGCAAGAGCTAGAGCACAACCACCAGCTAGAGCACAACCATCAGCACCAGCACCACCCACAGCAAGAGCTAAAGTACAACCATCAGCTAGAGCACAACCATCAGCACCACCTAGAGCACCAGCACAACCAGAAATGGCTGAAACTTCAGGTAAAGGTAAACCAAATAAAAGAGCTGAAATTGTTAAAAAAGTAATGAAACAACAAGGCATGAGTATGATTGAAGCATCAAAATATGTTAAGGCTAATGGATTATACTAAAAATATAAAATATATATAAAAATAATTATGTATTATATTTATATATATGGGTAATACTAGGTCACAGCATGACGATATAAATAGAGCTAGAGGACAATTATTAGATATCATTAAAACTTACAAAATAGAAACAGTTGAAGATACAGTAGACGATATAAGAAAAGATGTAACTGAATTGTTTCAAGATGTTTTTGATGATGAAGAAGAAGCATTAAAAGATAAAATAGATGAAATACAAGATAAAACAGATGATGAAATAAAAGAGGAAATAAAAGAACAGAGTGATAAATATAAAGATAAAAAAAGAGAATTAGAATCATTTACAGCAAATATACCAGCTGAACTAGAAAAACAAAAGAAAGAAATAGAAAATGTTAACAAAGCTGATAAAGAAAAAGCTGTAGAACAAGATAAACTCTTAAATAAAATGTATCAAGAAAATTTACATAGACAGGATATCAATAGAGAATTAGCAAAAATAACCCCTGGTAGTAATGGATGTTCTTCAAATGTTGCAGATGAATTAGAATTGGAAGATAAAAAAAATATAGAAGATACAGTTCAAGAAGAATTTGATGAAAATGAAGATGAAGAAATAGGTGGTTATATAGCAAATAAAATGTATGAGCTAAACAGAAAATATATTGAAAATACACCAGAAGATAATCATAAGTTAATAATAAAATCTAGTGCTTCTAAAAAATAATATATAAATATAATATATACATACTATGGCTAAAGCGGCAGTACAATTAATAAGAGTTGGAATAGATTTAATAGGAGAATTATTTAATCCTCAGTTATGGAAAGGAAAACAAGAAGTAACTATTCCATTTTTAGGTCATCAAATATATTTATATCCTGAAAATATAGGAGCTATCCAAGAATATGCAGAAAGAACAGTAGAAGATATAGACAATTTTTTCAATGAATTAGAACAAAAAAAAAATAAATATCTAGATGATGCTGAAGATGATATAGGAAAAATTTTTAATATTAAGAAAAGTGGTGGTGCGATATATTATAATGGTCGTTATGTTGAACTTGGAGACCCTGAACTTGGTAAATTTGTAGAAGAAACACGACTTCAAGAGGAACTTAGACAAGCACAAGAAAAGGCAAGAAAAGAACGAGAAGCCGAACAAGAAAAACAAAAAATACTTAGTGAACTAAGAGAAAAATATGAAAGAGAAAAACCAGAAATCTTCAGAAAACTCAATGAATTACCAAGAATTTCTCAATACAACTCTACTTTTTTAAATACAATATATCCTAAGTTAGGTCAGATGATGAAACAATTAGAAGATTTAAGACAAAGAGTAGTAGATGAACAAAAAAAATATGAACAAAGAAAAGAACAACTAAAAGAAGAAGTATTTAAAGAATTAGAAGAAGAAATACAAGATGAAGATGAAATATTGAAAAATGAAAAAGAAGCTTTAAATCTAGACCAAGAAGCTTTTAAAATAAAACAATCTGATAAAAAAGAAAAATTTAACAGAGATGTAATAGCAAATGCTGATTATAGACTTAGACAAATGGCTAATGATGCCAAAAATGTAAGTCGTTTAGGTGCTACTAATTGTGCATCAAATGTTAAATCCAGAGAACAAATAGAACATGAAGCTTACGAAGAAGAGAAAAAGAAAGCAGAAAAAGCTGAAGAAGATGAAGCTAAAAATATAACACCTGATAATCCTAATGGTTCTGGGAGAAAAATGAAAAGAACAGATGTGGTAAAAAATATAATGAAAAAAAAAGGATTAAGTATGATTGAAGCATCAAAATATGTAAAATCTCACAATCTTTATTAAAATATATAATTATAAATAATATTCTCTATATTTATATATATATATGTCTACTTTTAGAAACCAACAAATTCAAGAGATACTCAACTACGATAGGTCTATGAATAGAAGAGTATTAGATAATGAAATAAGTCAAGTAACACATTTTAATGATGAAAGAAGTCCACCATCTAACAGAGATATTAAATTTGAAGCAGTAATGGGAACTTTAGTTGATGGTTTAAAAGCTAAAATAGCTGAAGCTCTTACGAGTATAGCTTCTAAACAATATCCTAAAATCACATCTACCAATGCAACCAGATTACTATCTTTAGGAAATGGTGATAAAGAAGGAAGATATAAAGATATGAATGTAGGTCAATTTAAGAAAAATCTTAGACAACAACAAAACTATGATGGTAGTATAAAAGAAGTTAAGAAAGCTGAACAAGTTGGAAAAGATATTCAAGATGAAAAAAAAGATGATGAAGATAATGAAGAAGGTCTAAAACCTATCAAAAATGGTCAAGAAGCTGAAGATGCAACTGCACCTGAGAATGCTGACTCTGTTCCTGCAGGAAACTTTTTAGCACAAGCTCAACTTGAAGAACAACATAGAACCACACCTGGATTACAAGCAGTATTTGGTTCAAGAACAGGTTTAGGTAAACCTAAGGTAAGAAAGTTTAAATATAAACCAAATAAAAAAAATGATGAAGATAGAACAGATTTAGAAGGAGAAAAATCTAAAACACAAACTACAAATGCTACTGAAAATATATTGTATGAAATCATTACAATGTATAATGGTATTGTTGATAAAATCTTACAAGTTACACAACCTGATGGTAGATTCGCATCTAAAAGAACTGTATCACAAGCTAATATAGGTTATTTAGCTGATGTATTAAAAGGTGTTCTTGACCCATTAAAACATTTAGTATTTGAACTTTCTCAAGTTCGTGTTCCTTCATTAGCATCTGCTATTAATATGATGACTTCAATGGTTGAATTAATTGATGTAGCTCCACCATTTCAAAAAGTAAATATATCTGCTTATAAAACAGGTATGCCAGACTTCCAAGGATTAACAGGTGAAACTGAAATATTGAATGCTGATGGATATTTATCTGATTTGAAAGACTATAAAGAAAAAATACAAGCTATGTTCAACCAAGCTGAACATCAGTCTCGTTCTATTTTATTTAACCTTAAAGACGATAAACTAAAAGCATCATTGATGCAATCTATTAATGATAAAAAACAACGCTTAGGAGAAATAATTGAATCTATTAAAGTTGAAATGAGAAATGTTGAAGATGCTAAAGTATTAAATCAAGAATTGAAAACCAATTCATCATTAATTAAGAAAGCTCAAAATCTCTATTCTGATATTGAAGAATTATTACAAAATGGACCTGATGAAAAGAAACAATATGTTGAAGTTTTCGGAAATATGCAAGGAGAAATACCTAAAACACCTGATGAATCCAATATGAATTATTTATTAAAACTCATAAGAGCTATAAAACAAATCCAAGACCAATTAGATGTTTATGAAGCTTATAGACATGAACATGATTTAGCAGAAGGTGATGACACAGATTTAGATAATCAAGAAAGCAATTTTACACAACAAAAGAATAGAATTGAAAACTCAATATCTGCTTTATTAGGAATAGATATTCCTCTTGATGAATTCATGGAAGGTAATGATTTATCATATGATGATTTAGTCGGTTATTTAAAACTTGAAGAAGATAAACCAACATCTCAACCATCAATAAATTTTACAACACCTGGATTACAATCAGTATTCGGTAAATCTGAAAAGAAAGAAGAAAAACAATTATTACAACAAGCTCAACAATTAGAACAAAGAGGTGCTAATGATGAAACATCATCTCGATTATCATATGAGACTTCAGACACATATCAAACAACTCTACCACCAAATGAACAATATACAACACCTGGATTACAACGAGCAATGGAAGGTAATAATGAAAGAGGTTCTGGAAATCCAATGGCTGATATAGCTCATACACTACATAAAGTCGGTTATGGTGGTATTTCTAGACAATTAATGAAAATAGCTGGAGACAACCAATATTGGCACCACAGAAAATTGACAGATAATGATAAAGCTCATAATGAACTCATCAAGAGAAATGAAAAATGGCAAGCATTAAGTAATCCTCCTCACACTAATCCCATCGGAAACTTATATCCTTTCTACAAGAAAGATAAGGCTTCATTATATTCATTCCCTCTCAAGTTAAAGAGCGAATTAGCTGTATTAAAACCTGATGATACACAAAAATCTGCAAGAGGTGCTGATGTAAGTTTATTACAAGGTCCTATTGGTGCTCCTGCTCCTCAAGAAAAAATGCGTCCTAGAATGAAAGCATCTGTAACTCACAGAACTGCTAAAGAAGCTATGGATAATATTCTAAAAGGAAGAGGAAAAGGAAAAAAGAACTCTAAAGGTCTTCACAAACTATTATTCAATGATGAAGATAATGATATGTTTGATGAAGAAATGGATGACGAACCACAAGGTGGAATGATAGAAGAAGAAGAACCTGAAGATGAAGACAGATTTAGAAATAAAAAACTCGGTCCAATGAAAAAGAACAATAAAAAATAATCGTATAAAATATTTTATTATCTAATATATTTTATATGTCATTCAATCTTGAAGGTAAAGGAAAAACTTTAGCTAAAATCATAAATGGAAAGTTTAATAATAAAGTTGTTTCAATAACAGATAAAGACAACGATGAAGTTGATAAACCATTGTCTAATATTCATATTCCTGATGGTGGTAAGTTTCAACAAATCCCAGACCCTACTGTTGAACGCCAAATCATCTATATTTTTGGTCCGTCTGGTTCAGGAAAATCTTATTATTCAAAACAATATATAAAACAATGGAAAAAACAAAACAAAGGAGGTGAAATATATTTATTTAGTTCTTTAAAAGAAGATGAAAGTTTAGATGAAGTAAAACCTAAAAGAATCAAAATAGATGACAACTTAGTCAATAGTCCAATTGATACAGAATCATTTAAAGATAGTATGGTTATCTTTGATGATATTGATGTTATCAGAGATAAAGATATAAAAGAAGCAGTCTATGATATTCTTAATGGTATCCTTGAAATTGGTCGTCATTTTAATATAAACTGTATCCTAACCAACCATTTACCATCTAATGGTAAAGATACTAGACGCATCTTGAATGAATGTCATTCTATTACATATTTTCCACATGCTGGTGCAGGAAGACAACAAAGATATTTTCTTGAAAACTATGCTGGCTTAGATATTAAGGAAATGAAAAAAATAAAAAATATGAAAACTAGATGGGCTACAATATTTAAGACTTATACAATGTGTGTTATGACTGAGACAGATTTATTTACATTTGATGAATTAGAAGAAAAATAAAAACTAGTACAATATATATGACTAAAAATAAAGCTTATAAAAAGAAAAATATATTAGCTCATTTAGATACTAGAGAAAGTATCAATTATCCTGATAATATTGATGATGATAGTGATGAAGAAGAAATATTTCAGAATGAACCTACTAAAAAAAAATATGAAGGTAAAGAAAATATAACTAAAGAATTAGATAATAAATATTTATTACTTAATACTGAAGAAGGTGCTGATTTAAGAAGAGAAATACAACATCAAATATTAGGTTCTACACCAACTGATTATGATGCTAACGAAGCATCATGGATTCTAGAATATTATTTTGGAACTCATATTGTTCCTTCTTTTTATAATAGTCCTAAAATTGAACCAACAATGAAAAAGTTTATGTCTGATACTACAAATAATAATTCTTATTTTGACCCTTGGGATTTTTTATTTTCAGATGTAGCTGTTGAAATAAAAACTGTATATATGGATTATACACAAACCTACAAAAAACCTATATTTCAATGTCCATATGCTAAAATAACTGATGATTTACCTATAGGTAAAGATTTTTATGATATATGGTGGTATGTTACATCTAATCCATTAGAAGTTATTGCTGAAAGAACTAAAGTTCCTTCACCATGGTACTACTTTAGATTTACTGATGAAATACTAGCAAACTTAACATCTGAAATAAATGACTATGGGACTAAATGGTTTTATCAAAGAACTATGTC
>Ga0114963_10003384_pt1 | contig 10899 bp, 8 predicted proteins | sample C_131016_EF_Meta_FD_87019 | JGI IMG/M metagenome (GOLD analysis project Ga0114963, IMG submission 87019) | Freshwater microbial communities from Lake Croche, Canada to study carbon cycling - C_131016_EF_MetaG | ecosystem: Environmental > Aquatic > Freshwater > Lake | place: Lake Croche, Canada...
GTGTCTCCATCAAACAACACCGGATTTTGCAACTGGTTACCGTTGGTAAATAGGTCAGCCAGATTCAGGGTTGTCTCTTTTTGAGCGCCAGCTGGGCCGGCAAGTCGCCGCAAATGAATATTACGGACGTCCGCATTAAGCGTTACACCGCCTGCTGTCTGGATGGCCTCGACCGGATTGGAGAAAGAACCAAGGGGATAAAGACCAGGACGGGTGACCTCCCCAACAATCGTCACCTTGACTGGCCTAGGAGTGGTGAGAGTAAGAGTTAATTGAGGCCGAACCAGCTGCTTGGAATAAAGAGAGGTCAGCCAACGTGTTGCTTGGCCGATGGTGAGTCCTATCAGCTGAACCGAACCAACCAAAGGTAAGGTTGTTGTGCCATCCGCCAAAATACCAAAGGTACCGTTGAGGGACTTGGCTTCGGGATCTAAAAAATTAAGCTGTAATCCGTCTCCAGGGCCCAGCGTGTAAAGATCACTATAAAGTTCCGGGAGCGAAAGCGAGCGCTCTGAAGATGGAATCGGCCTGGGAACCTGCCTGCGCTCTAGCAAAACAGACCCAGGTGAACCAGCTGGCAGTGCATAATTGTCCTGAACACGCAACATCGGGTTTCCTGGATCTGCCGCTGACACCGACCCCGGCAGGGGAGCTGCCAAAAGGCCAGCCGCGGGCGAGCCCACGAGGGAAAAGGACGCAGAAAAGGCAACCCAGCGCCTCAAACACTGCCGCCGAGGTGCATGAAAGCCACGCAAGAGGGTGGGAGACTGATTGGCTGGACTGGAGTTCCGCACGAAAACCGCAGGTTCGTTGAAGAACCTTAACCGATCCCACCTAGAGAGTCCTAGGCCAGTAAGCGAAAGCGGTCGCCGACCAAGCCTTCCTGTCCAGAGTTGGTCCTAGAGTCGTTTTCATCTGAGATGAGTTGCCGTGACCCGAGCCGGTGCGCCCCTGCTTCCAGCGCCTGGGGGTGACCCAACGTTGGGTGGACTGGTCCCAATGGGGTCTCGTTCCTTAGAGGGCGGACCTGCGGAGCAAGGCCATCAAGGCCTCTCCCCCTTGGCTGGCGATAGCCGAGAAGGCGGAATCCAAAATCTTCTGCGAACAATCAAGCGCCGACAAACTCTTTTTCTGTTCACATCGGCCCTTGTCTCCGGCGCCCTAGCAGTCAACACAATTCGCGAACGTATATTCAGTCCCGTTTACCAAGGCTCCTTCCAGCTCCAAATCAGCAGTCCATTCGATGAGGGCGGTTCGCCCGTCGCTGGCGACGGTGGAAAGTTAGAAGCGATTGCACGCTACAAACAGAGAATTGATGTTCCCAGCCTGATCGTCCTACTCCGTAGCCCCTATCTCACTTCTCCCGTCGCCACCAGACTTGGGCTCTCGAACGAAGAGATCGCCAAAAATCTGGTCATGGATACGGTTCCTGGCGTTCAAAATGTGATTACAGTCGATCTGCGTTGGCCAGATCCAACGAAAGGTAAAGCCATACTTGCCGCATTAGCCCACGATTATGTTGCCTTTTCTCTCTCCCAACGCCAAGCAACTCTCGATTCAGGAGTCAAATATCTTGACCAACAAGCTCCTGCAATCTTACGGGAAGTAGCCACACTTGAAAACCAACTAAGCAGATTCCGTGAAGCCAATAAAATGGTGGATCCCATTGCCATGGTCTCCACCATTGAAAGTCGCCGCAACTCCCTTGCCAATGATTGGCAAAACCTACAAGTTGATCAAGCCCAACTCGAAAGTCAACTGAACTCTATAGAGTCGGGCCACCTATCATTTACTCCAAGTGGGGCTCCTTCAGCGATTAGTCAACTGGGCAACAATGGGGCCCTGATTCCTGGAAGGCAAGAAAAAACGGGCAGTAATGTAACCAATGTGAAAACACCATCGGACCAGCTTAACGAGTTCGAAATGCAACTCGCCCAAGCCAGGGCAACCTATAAAGAAGATTCTCCCATAGTTCAATCCATTCTGGCACGAAAAAACGCCTTGTTACCAGTTGTAGAATCACAAAAAGCTGATTCGATTCGCGCCAAGTTGTTTGCCAATAAATCCCAGCAAGATGAAGTCAATAGGCAGATCATGCTTTACAATCGCAACTTTAAAAATAGCCCAAAGATTCTAAGAGAGTATGAAAAAATAATGACGAAGCTCTCAAACGCGCGAGACAATTACACTTCTTACCTCAAAGCCAGGGAAAACTTCCGACTTGAACGATCCCGATTCATTACTCCCTGGCAAGTCATCTCACCCCCTAATTTCGGGGACACTCCAGTACAACCTGACATCAAGAAAAGCCTTCTTCAAGCCATATTGCTAGGCTTAATTTCTGGCATTGCTGCTGCCTTGCTTCGGGAAAAAACGGATAATGTTTTCCATACTCCAATGGAAGCCGAGAAAGAATTACAATTACCTGTCCTAGGACTAATCCCCTACCTACCACTAGAGCCTGGAGTTGATATTTCTACAAGTATCTCCAAAATGTCTGCCAGCGAACGATTTGCAATCAAAGAATCGCTGCGCAGTCTTTTCACCACCTTCCGCCTTTTGAGGGCCGACCATAACATCAGACTGGTAGGGGTTACATCATCGACTCAAGGTGAAGGCAAATCAACATCAGTCAGTATTTTTGCAAGAACCTTATCCGATCTCGGTCTTAAAGTTCTCGTTGTGGATGCTGACATGCGTCTACCAATGCAAGCTCGCTACCTTGGGATTGCTTCTGGTGAAGGATTCTCTTCTGTGCTTTCAGACTCGAGTATTCCCATAAGTTCCCTGATAATCAGTCTACAAGAAAATCTTGATGTCCTCCCCGCTGGTCCTAAGCCACCGGATCCAGCCAAACTTCTCAATTCCACCAGGTGCTCTGAGGTGATTAATGAGTTAAGGGCAATGTCAGACTATGACATCATTCTTTTTGACGCACCACCTTGCTTAATGCTTTCTGACCCAATCCTATTGGGTGAGAAACTTGACGGTATTCTCTTCCTTGTTGGCCTCGGAAAAGTCAATCGCAATCTTGCCCCTCAAGCAGCACGTCGCATCAAAGCCACTGGCGTGGATCTCTTGGGCATTATTTGCAACCAAGTCAACTTCCCAAGCCGCCTGAATGATTATGGCTATGAATATGGCTACTACTATCATTATGCCTATGCCTATACCGATAGCTACGGCAAGCAAAACACCAAAACCAATGGAATCAGTAATTATATCAAACGCTACCGCGACTCCTACATGACAAAGTCAGCAGCTCCCAATTCGGATCGTTATACAAATTCAGGCATCGGACGCTATATTGATGCTGGAGTGGATAGCAGCGAAGGAAACAAAGCCAAATCCACAGCTGAAAAACCTACAAACTATGATCTTCCAACATCTACTCGAATCAAGAAGCCATCAAGCCAAGGCAATTGGATATCAAACATATTCCGCCGCAATAAAAACGACTAAAATTCGCAAAATTTCTATCATTTATTTATTCTTTAAAATTGTCTCCAGCATTTCAAGGTATTCATAGCTTGGAGCTGATATGGGATGACAGCGTCGAACCCATTCTAATGCTGAAAACACATCAATATTTTTAATTCTTGCAGTTAACCCAACAGCCATTAAAGAAGATCTTTCTTGGCCTGCAAAACAGTGTAAATATACTGGTGAGGATGTAACGACCAACTCCTCAGCCGTATTCAAAGCTAATCGTAGTCTATCGATACCTAGAGACTCTTGTTGACGATGATCTGGTAAAGGCACATTGGCCGATGACCAATCATCTGGGATCGGTGCAAATACATTTTCTTGAGGATAGCAGCAACTGAAGCGGGTCTTAAAGCCTACATCTTCCAACTGATTCCACTGAAATGTTCTTCTCGGCATTGGTCCTATGGCCAATTGATGATTGAGTATCCAGCTATATATTAGCGGCTGTGTAAACAAAAGCTCTTGTGCCGGTGCAGGCTTGGGGGGATCATTCGATATTTGTTTAAGCTTCTTCCAGAATGCCATGATTTTAATAAATTTAATTAAAGTTATTATGAATTTGACGAAGCATGGTAAGCCATAGCTGATTGCCCTCTGGGGTAGGCAATGTTGTTTTAAGCGTGATTAACATGCATTGATAGCGACGACTTGGACTCAAGCCGAGAAACCGCTTAACAGCAAGATTCTTTTCGGCAGACTTAACTTGATCAACGGCCAGAGTCAGTTGGTCTTGATTGACGGCGATGCCAAAGGGCCATGGAGTACTGGGCACAAAACAGGTCTGAAAAGTGGTCCCTGATGAAGTTGTTTCAGAGAGGTAGAAAGGAGGTTGCTTGCTTCTACTTGCAGACTGCTTTAAATGCAAGGATTTTATTGATTCAGTAATGTGTGAGACTTCCAGATCCTTGCGATCACGTACTTGAACATTTGTCAAAGTTAGATCAGAATTTGAGTCTATCTTAAACCTGGTAATAGATGTATGGGACATATTATAGTCAGAATGTTCATCAAGTGGGGGCAGTAAATTTAAGGTATGACTATTCGATGAAACATTTTTCTGAAATTGATTAAGTTTTTGCGTTGAAATTTGAGACGCCTGCGGCCAGCGTGGAAAGATCATGGACTGAATTGCTGCAAGTGTAGAAATTACAGCCAAAATGCCATAAAAACTTCTGAGATTCATGATTGTCTGGTATCTTGATTAGAAGTTGAATCTTGATTCGATTCAACGACAAGGGATTCAGGTCCAAGTTCATGTTCAAGAAATCTCATGTAAATAGTTCCAAAAACAAAAACCGCTAATCCAGAAAAAATCAAAGAACCAGTATCCTTATGGAAAAAGTCAAACCAAAAACCATAACCATGTCCGGACCCGTTCGCACTAAAGATTGTTAGCAAGGCAATGCGGAGGGTATTTGAAATTAATCCGATTATGGGGGCCAGTAAAAGAATGATGAAACGTGAGGTCAATGAACGTAAACGGAAAGCGAGCAAAAAGATAATTGAAATACAAATAACCTGGGAAATCATGTCAAGACCATTGCATGCACCTAAAACAGTGACGCCTCCACCCTTCAAAAGGACTTCTCGTCCATTAACCATTGGATCCAGTCCTAATATGGACAACCAAAATGCGGAGAGCTTTGCTGTCAATAAGCTCATTGGAACTTCAGGGATTAGTCGATTAAGCAAGGCATTTGCAGGAAATAAAAGCATACATAAAAGTGAGTCTCTAAATCTAAAAAGAGATTTAGGTTTTTCGATCAACAGAACCAGTGCAAATGCAGCTAGAGGTGCCAGAACAAAAAGAATGCCATCAGCATGCAATACAAGGGATGTTCTTAATAAGACAAATAACAACACTACTGAAGCCAGAATGGCAGCTATAGTATTCGGCTTAGGATGCAATTGCTCAATGAGATCTTCCATGCAAATTAGCGCTCCCCCCCAAATCAAAACAGAAAATATAGTCATCGACTCATTTTGACTGGTATAAAAAGCAACAATATTTTGGGTTGCTACAGCACCTGCAATCAGCAGCCACAAATTACGGGCCGTTAACGGAGGGACATAGCGTTCCCATAGAGACTTAAAAAGGTTTTGCATTGGGGTAGAATCCATTTTAGTTGGCTTGATGGAAATGATTATCGCGATGATACTCTGGCACAAGCTTTAGAAGCAAGTCAGATGTATCTCTATCATCCCAACGGCTGAGAGCCTCTTCGAGTTCTTTTAAAAGTGGGAGTAAATGATGGTCCGGGGGATTGGGTTCACACGCTCGTCGAATCAGTGGGTGGTCAGTTGGCTGGTCTCGGGTGTCAATCAAAAGTTCTTCATATAATTTCTCGCCTGGCCTAAGTCCAGTATATTTAATTTCAATATCTCCATCAGGATTCTTTTCGTCTCGCAGACGAAGACCAGATAATTCTATCATTTGACGAGCGAGGTCGGCAATCCTAACCGGTTCTCCCATATCTAGGAGGAACAAGTCACCGCCTTTGGCCATACCAGTAGCTTGCAAGACCAATTGAACCGCCTCAGGGATTGTCATAAAATAGCGTGTCACCGCTGGATGGGTAACGGTGACGGGCCCCCCCGAGGAAATCTGTTTATGAAATAGTGGAATGACCGATCCAGACGATCCGAGAACATTGCCAAATCTTACCATTGCCATGACTGGATCGTCAGGTCCGCAAGAAGTGGCTGCGGATTGAATCATCATTTCGCAGATACGTTTACTTGCACCCATAGCATTAGTAGGCCTAACTGCCTTATCAGTAGAAATAAGAGTCAGCCTTTCGACTCGAGCCGCAAGAACAGCATCAATTACGGCTCGGGTCGAGCGAATATTATTAGACACACCAGCACATATATTCGACTCAACCATGGGAACATGCTTGTATGCTGCCGCGTGGAACAGGGTTTGGACACCATGCTTGATGCAAAGGGCAGTTAAGGGCTTCGAATTACTCACGTCCCCAAGAATAGGATAAATAGGAATTATCTTATTTTTAGCGCGTAACTCATTGTCTATGGAGTAAAGAGAAAATTCATTTTGCTCTAATAAAAGTAGTTTTGATGCACCAAGAGAAATGATCTGACGACAAAGCTCACTACCGATTGAGCCCCCGGCTCCGGTTACGAGAACCACTTTCCCCTCAACACTTGCTTTGAGAAGAACAGGATCTGGATTGGAGGGCTCGCGGCCTAACAGGTCCTCAATGGAAACGGTTTGAAGGTCGCTTACAATTCTCTCTTTTCCTGCTAACTGAGATAGGGAGGGAATAGACAGAACTTCAAGACCAGAGTGGGTTAACTGATCGACCAATAAACGTTTGCGCGCTCGTGATACGGAAGGTAAAGCCAAGAGAATCTTGCGTATTTTATGACGCTCAATCAGGATCGGCAAACGAGCAGGATTATCAATACGTAGATTTTGGAGAGTTCGACCATGCAAGATGGTGTCGTCATCCAAAAATCCAATGATACGAAATCTCGGATCATTACGTAGGGCTGTAAGCAATGCCATTCCCGAAGATCCGGCACCATAAATCATGGTGACATTGGCATCGGGTTCGGGTGACCGAATAAAATTTTGACGTGATAATTGCTGTATCAGCAAGTCACGCATCACAATTCGAGTCGCAATGGCTCCGCCCGTGAAAAAAGTCCAATACAGAAACCAAGAACCAAGCGGTAACTTGATGGCCAATAGAGAACTAAAAGCCATCATCAAAAGGACCATGGTCCCAGTTCTTGGAATCAACCCGTAGAGAGAATGACTTCCGGCATAACGGGTTAAGCCTCGATACCAACCAGAAATGAGCAAAATGGCAAGGCCACTGACCACTCCTAGGGGAAGGAGCTTGGATGAGGCTAGAAAAAGTGTCTCGGGTGACCTGACTAACAGCAATGAGCCGAGAAAGGCAATAACAATCAAAAGGCTGTCAAAGCCAAGCAGCACTAAACGCCGCAGCAGGACCAAGGATTTAGAAGACCTGAGCAAACGAGTTTCTGAAAAAGGTGACTTGGACTGCAACGAGAGCTTGGGCAACTCTAGCGGGTTGGCTGGTGGGGGGACAAAGTTAAAGGCCATGGGTCACTGACTCAATAACTTTATAAAGTTGACAAAAACGAAATACAAATCAGGATGGGGATCATATTAATTTCAAGTATTGGTTTGGATTTACAAAGCGGTTAATCTGTGTGAAAAGATGAGGGGAAGCGAAAAGGGGCTTGTGGATGCAACTAAATTCTCATTCACTTTAGCATGCCTTCATTTTTTTGCTTCAAAATGGGGATGCTTGTTTTTGATCAAGCCAAAATCCCAGGGACAGCACCATGAGAACTGCCCCCACCATGATTGGCAGAGGGAAACCGTAGACGAAAGCCAAGGCCAACAGAGTGATCTGGAGTAAATAGAGGAGACTCACAGTGGCATGGGACCAACCCGCCACGTGAAGACGTTGGTAAAGATGCAAGCGATGGGCCTGAAAGATCTGCTGGCCAGCATGCCAACGTCTCAAGACACAAAAACAGGCATCAGCCAACAGGGGAGTGGCGACTAACAAAAGCAGCAGGGCTTGAAGGGGTTGGGGTCGCTGGAGAACAAGCCCTGCAAAAACCGCTCCCAAATATGTGCTTCCCACATCACCCATGAATATTCGGGCCGGACTCCAATTCCAGAGCAAAAATCCCAAAAGTGCACCGGCAAGAATCCATTGCCCCGAGGCCAACATCAAGACAGCACCACAACTAGCCACAAGACCATCAAGGCCATCCATGAAATTGAAAAAATTGATAATTGCAGTCACCGCAAGTAATACCAGGGGCAAGCTCCACCAGGGCAAAGGCAAAGCGGCCATGGCCATGAGAGCCAAGGCTGTGCAGAGTTGGGCCAGATATCGCCATAACGCTGGCAAGTTAAAACGGTCATCCAGAACTCCAACCAGGGCCAGTGGTGCACAGACCACTGGAATCCAGGCACTGGCCCCCTGGGCGAACAGCGGAGTTAGCACGGTTGCCACTACAACAAAGGCCAAGCCGCCGCCGCGAGGAGTCGGTGCACGATGGGCACTTCGGGCGTTAGGGAGATCCGGCAGGCGCTGTCTGAGCACCGGAACGAGCCACCAAAGCAACAACCAGGACAGCAGGCCTGAAAGGAAGAACAGCAGCGCAACGGGCGGGGTCACAGACAGGGACGATTCGCAGGGGTGGGATTCCAGCGGGTGGCCCGCCAGATCTGGGCGCGAACCTGGTCACGGACCGTTCGCAGGGGTGTTTCAGGCCGATTATCTCCCGTAGCAGCGGCGACCCCGGTCACCGACCATCCCAGGGAGCCCAACACGATGCGTCCAATCGCCAGGGCCCGACCCAGATGGGCCGGACTGGTGACAATGGTGACCCCTCCATGGCCGGGTTGCAGCTTCAACCAGAGCGCCAGGGCAATCAACTGGCCCACCGTGTCACAACCTGCGGTGAGAAGAACGGGGGGCTCCATCGCCGGCGGCCACTGCCTATAGCGGACCAGTTGACTGCGGTTGATCTCCTGAAAGCGTGGCGAGCCTTGCATCACAAGGATGGAGCCCGGTCGCCTTTGGTGCAGTTGGATGGCACTAAAAGTTCGCCAGGGATCCTCGACAAAAACGGTGATGACCTGGGGGCCGCCCCCTGCCTTCGGCATCGAGATCCAGGGCCACACCCACCAGAGCAGCAATCCCAGTCCCAAGCCGGGTAAAAGCCGCGCCAGGGTGGAGCCACGCATCAACGCACTAGGGGAGGGACGGGAAAAGATCGCGGCTCCTCACCGACGAGGCGGTGGGCAGGGTGGAAACCGGCCAGATCCACCTGCATTCGCATCACGGCCTCAAAGCCTTTGGGGGCCGCCACCAGCAGGGGGGCCGCCAAAGCGCGGAACAGCCACGCAGGCATCGTCACGAAGCGACAGCGCCGCGCCCGATCAGACGGATCACACTGTTGTTGGAGCCGCAGCAGGAGTTCGTGATAGGTCAGGGTGTCATCACCGCCTACGGCGATGACGTCACCCGTTGGAATTGCATCGGTGGAGCGAACCAGGGCCATGGCCAGGGTTCGGACCACGGCCGCCAGCTGACGGGCATGGATGGGTTGGCGTAAGCCGGTATCGGCGGGTAGGGGCAGCAAGGGGAACCGACGCATCCATTGCAGCAGCTGACTCAGATTGCGGTCGCCGTAGGCGCCGACCTGGCCGTAGATCAGGGTGGGGGCGACAATCCTGCAGGGCAGGCTCAGACCTTGGCAGGTGCGAATCAGCAGGTCCTGGGAAGCGGTCAGGCGCTGCACCAGATCACGATCGAAGCGATTGAAGGCAAAGCGTTTTGTGATCACCGAGGAGGACGAACAGGCCACCACTGCCCTGACTCCTGCGAGCCGCTCCGGGTCATGCTGCGCCAACCGCGCCAGGAAAGGGGCCAGGTCCCACAGGGGCGCAAAACTCACCAACGTTCCCGCCAGGGGTTGGTCAAGGGAGTCGGCCGCCCGAAGGTCGCAAAGCTGGAAGGGCCCATCGGCATACCCTTCCGGCCGCCGCCGGCCAGCCACTGTGACCGCAAGGGATCCAGCTCCCTGAAGGAAGGCCAGACCCGATGGGCTGGTGGCACCGAAGAGAAGAACGTCACTCATGGGCTGACAAGGCTGGCCAGCCGTTGGACATAGCGGAATCCGTAGGGCAGCCACCAAAGCCAACCAAAGGCCCGGCCATAGGCACGGCGCACCTCCTGAAAACGTCGTCGCGATTCACGCCCGCTCACCCCCCCCGACTGCATATGAACCAGTTCAAGGTCCAAACCTTCGACCTCCAGATCGGGCCAGCGTGAAAGCTGGAGAAAATAATCCAGGTCGGCGGAGAGCCGAAAGCCATCGGCATAGCGTGCCAGATGGCGGCGGGCCCCCGGGCCGATGAGGGTGGCTTGATGGGGTGGCGTGGAGCCGAGAAAAAGGGAGCGGCGATAGGAGTGGCGCCAGCGAAACACACTGCGGCGCCCGAGAGTTGGGGGGGGTCCAGCGGCCGCATCGGCGGGCTCGACATAGCGTCCCGTGGCGACCAGGAGATCGGGATCGGCGCCCCCACCCCAGGCCGCCTGCAGGCCCTTGGCCACCAGCTCGAAGACCTGGGGAGAGGCGGCCCAGTCATCACTCCCCCAGAACAACAGCCAGGACTCCCCATGGGTCGCCAGGGCGAAGCCTTGATTCATGGCCCCGAAAATGCCCGGCTCAGCTGGATCCTGGGGCCGCCATTGGAAGCGGGGATCACGGCCACAGAGATCCTCGATCCAGCGGCGATGGGCCGGCTGACTGGGACCATCGACAAACAGGACGCTCCAATGGGGCCAGGTCTGCTGCTGGAGAGAAGAAACCAGCCGCGGCAGCAAA
>Ga0114963_10003385_pt1 | contig 10898 bp, 8 predicted proteins | sample C_131016_EF_Meta_FD_87019 | JGI IMG/M metagenome (GOLD analysis project Ga0114963, IMG submission 87019) | Freshwater microbial communities from Lake Croche, Canada to study carbon cycling - C_131016_EF_MetaG | ecosystem: Environmental > Aquatic > Freshwater > Lake | place: Lake Croche, Canada...
GCCCGTCAAAAAGAGAAGCGGCGGTGACAAAGCGCACCTTGTTCGTGGGGCGGTATTCGGCCAGGGCTTTGAATTCGGCAGACAGATCGGTCATGGCGTGTCTCTTTTTTTGATCGGAATGAGCACAAGTGCGTCAATTGACGTTAACGTAAACGTCAATCATAGCGAGGCGTCGGTGTTTGTCGAGTGCGGCGCATGAAAAAAGCCGTGAAGTGGGCACATCACGGCTTGGGGCTGAACGCCAGCTGACAAAAGTCACTGGCATGGTGTGGTTTCAGTGGCCACCGCCCAAATAGGCGGCTTTCACGGCCGGGTCGGTTTTCAGGCGCTCGGCATCGCCGTGCACCGAGATGCGGCCGTTCTCCAGCACATAACCGTAGTCGGCCACATTCAAGGCCGCCGCGGCAAATTGCTCCACCAGCAGCATGGTCACGCCTTGCTGTTTGAGGCGGCTGATGATCTTGAAGACCTCTTCCACCAAGATCGGGGCCAAACCCATGGAGGGCTCGTCCAGCAACACCACCTCGGGGTTGAGCATCACGGCGCGGGCCATGGCCAGCATTTGCTGCTCACCGCCCGACAAGGTGCCGGCGAGTTGGTTGCGCCGCTCTTTGAGGCGTGGAAACAAGTCCATGGCTTTTTCCAAGTCGCCGGCCACATCGCCCTTGGGGCGGCTGCCGGTCAGGCGCGGAAACGCGCCCAGCGTCAGGTTGTCGGTCACCGTCATGGTGGCGAACACGCGACGCCCTTCGGGCGAGTGGGCCAGACCCAGTTTGGCGATGTGGTAGGACTCCATGCCATCGATGCGTTGGCCATTCAGACTGATTTCGCTCGAGGTGGGGCGAATCATGCCGGAGATGGCGCGCATGGTGGTGGTTTTGCCAGCACCGTTGGAGCCGATCAGGGTCACCACTTTGCCCTTGGGCGCGTCGATCGTGATGCCATGCAGAACATGCACCTTGCCATAGCCTGCTTCTAGATTTTTGATACTCAACATCTCAATACTCCAATCGGCCGTCAGGCGGCGGTTCCGCCGAGGTAGGCTTCGATCACCTTCTCGTCCGCCTGCACGTGTGCAGGCTCACCTTCGGCTATCTTTTGTCCAAAGTCGAGCACCGAGACGGTGTCACAAATGCTCATCACCACGTCCATGTGGTGCTCGATCAAAATCACGGTGATGCCGTGGTCGCGGATCTTGCGGATGATTTGCACCAGCTCTTTGATGTCGGGCGCAGTCAGGCCAGCGGCGGGTTCGTCCAACAACAGCAGTTGTGGGTCCAGTGCCAAAGCGCGAGCGATCTCCAAGAGGCGTTGTTTGCCATAAGGCAGATTGCGCGCTTCTTCGTTGGCCAGTTCGGCCAAGCCGACAAAGCGCAGCAGGCCCAGGGCGCGCTCGGTGGCCGCGTGGGCTTCACGGTTGTAACGCGAAGTGTGCAGGGCGACATCGACAAAATTGCTTTTGAAGGTGTGGTGCAAACCCACCTGGACGTTTTGCAGCGCGGTCATTTCGCCAAACAGCTGCACGTTTTGGAAGGTGCGGGCAATGCCCGACAGCGCGATGTCAGAGGAGGTGCGACCCACCACCGAGCGACCGTCGAATTCGATGGCGCCTGCGGTCGGCACGTAAATGCCGGTCAGGACGTTCATCATCGTGCTCTTGCCCGAACCATTGGGGCCGATCAGGCCATGGATGGTGCCGCGCTTGATTTTTAAATCCACCATGTTGATGGCTTTGAGGCCGCCAAATTGCATCAGCACTTGCTTGGCCACCAAGATGTCTTCACGGTCGTTTTGGGCGGTCTGCATCAAGGCGTCTTGCGCCGGATTTTCTTCTTGCAAAGACACATCGGAATCGGCATGGTTGCCCCGGCCCAACAGCATGCGGGCAAAGCCCACGATGCCATCTTGCAGGTAGTACACGACAAATAAAATCATCAAGCCGAAGATGGACAAACGCCAGTCGGTGATGTTGTCCAGCCAGAACGAGAAAGTGGCCAAGGCGGCGGTGCCGACCACGGGCACAAACATGGTCTGCAGTGTGGTGCGGCGCGCAGCAAGTCCCAAGGCTGCGCCGACCAAAATCAATACCGCCAGGCCACTGGCGACCATGCGGAAGGCCTCCAGGTCGTCGAGCAATTTGGGCAGCAGCACGATGATGGTCGCACCCAACATGGCGCCCAAACGGGTTTTGCGACCGCCCATGATGATGGCCAGCAAAAACATCACGGTCAGTTCGTTGTTGTAGGTGTTGGGCGAAATGTATTGCTCTGAGTAGGCGTACAGGCAACCGGCCAGGCCAGCAAAACCGGCGCTGATCACAAAAGCATAAACCTTGTAGCGGTACACCGACACGCCCATACAGTCAGACGCCACCGGGCTGCCGCGCAAGGCTTCAAAAGCGCGGCCCAGTTGCGAGCGCAAAACCCGGTGCACCACCAACAGGGACAGCGCCAGCATCACGCACACCACCCAGTAGAACGACTCTTCGTTGAACTTGTAACCAGCCACCGTGGGCTTGGGGATTTTCAAACCCATGGGGCCTTCGGTCAAGAAGGTCATCTCGTTGATCAAGATCTGGATGATGGTGCCAAAGGCCAAGGTCACCATGGCCAGGTAAGGACCCGAAACGCGCAACGCGGGCAGGGCCAAAATGGCGCCGAACATGGCGGTCACCGCGATACTGGCGGGCAAAATGAACCAGAACGGCGCACCGACTTTCAAGAACAAAACGCCTGCGGTGTAAGCGCCAATGCCAAACAAACCGGCATGGCCCAGCGACACCTGACCGGTGTAGCCCACCACAATGTCCAGGCCGAACAACAAGATCGCATAGATCATGATGGTCTCGACCAGGTGGATGTAGTAGGGGTTGTGCGTGAAGACAGGCACCAGGCACAGGGCGATAAAGCCCAGCACAGAAGCGAGGAAGTATTTGCGATTCATGTTCAAACTTTCTTGATCGCAGATTTGCCAAACAGGCCCGCCGGCTTGACTGCCAAGACGAGCAACAAAAGCACCAAACCGGGCACATCTTTGTAGCCGGTAGACAGATAAAAACCCGTGGTGGTCTCGGCAACCCCCAAGATAATGCCGCCCACAATGATGCCCATGCCACTGGTCAGGCCACCAATGATGGCGACCGCAAAGGCTTTGAGGCCCAGCACCGAGCCCATGGTGGCGCCCGTCAGGGTCAGCGGGGCAATGAGCACACCCGCAAAGGCCGCCGACATGGAGGACAAGGCATACGAAAATGTGATCACCAATGCGGTATTGATGCCCATCAGTTTGGCGGCATCACGGTCGTTGAAGGTGGCCACCACGGCTTTGCCGTAAATGGTTTTGCGGTTGAAAAACTCCACCGCCAGCATCATCAGCAAGGCGCCGCCGATCACCAGCAACTCCATGGGCAGGACGTTGGCACCGAAAACCTTCAAAGGGGATTCGGGCAAGGGGGAGGGGAACTTCAAGTCATCGCGGCCCCAGATGTTTTCGGCCACGTTTTTGAAAATGATGCCCAATGCGATGGTGGACATGATCCAGCCAAACTCGCTTTTGATTTTGATGGCCGGGCGCACCCCGATGCGCTCGACAAAAGCGCCTTGCACCATGCCAAACAAGCCCACGACAGGCAGGGCCAACCAATAGTTCAGGCCCATGCGGTCGACCAAGGTCAAACCGACCAAGGCGCCCAACATCAGGGCATCACCTTGACCGAAGTTCAGGGTGTCGGACGTGGCAAACGTCAGCTGGTAGCCGAAAGCAATGACCGCGTAGATCATGCCCAGCGCGATACCGCTGTAGACAAGTTGGAGCAAGATTTCCATAGGGGACTCGACAGATTAAGAAACAAAAACGCACACGAAAAAAGGCAAACTGAAAATGAAAAAATGCACCGTATCCGCTTATCGCAGATACGGCGCATTGGGAGGCCGGTGATTACTTCTTGGCAGGCTGCTTGTCGGCTGCGGCGGCTTTCTTCACTTTGGTGCGAATGTCCGAACCTTTGGCGCGGTCTTCTTCGTAGGCGTAAACCACTTTGCTGCCTTTGACTTCACCGAAGATCGGGATGTTGGCGGTGATGGCTTCGTGGTCGTCATGGGTAAAGGGCTTGTCATAGGTGGTGACCACGCCTTCGACTTTGGTTTGCAGGTTTTCCAAGGCTTCACGTACTTTGGGGCCTTCCGTGCCGCCAGCTTGCTTGATGGCGGCGGCCAACAAATACACCGAGTCATAACCCTGAGCCGCAGACACGGGCGAGTCGATGCGGTTGTTCTTGGGTTTGAAGGTCTTCAGGTAAGCGTCGATAAAGGCTTTGCGCTTGACGGTGTTGGGTTCCTGGATGAAGGTCTGGGGCATGCGTGCACCCTCGCCGCCAGGGCCTGCGTTGTCAATGAAGTTGGCCATGGACAGGGTCCAGCTGCCGATCATCGGCACTTTCCAGCCCAGTTTGGTCATGCCGTTGGCGATTTGCGCCAGTTCAGGTCCGATGGCATAGGTCAGCACCACTTCAGCGCCCGCCTCTTTGGCCTTGAGCAACTGCGCGGTCATGTCCACATCCTTGATGTTGAACTTCTCCACCGCCACGGCCTTGACGTTTTTGGCGGCCAAGGCTTTTTCCAGGTCTTCACGGCCCAGTTGACCGTAGTTGGTGGAGTCGGCCAGGATGGCGACCTTTTTGAAGTTGCGACGCACAATGGCTTCTTCCACGATCATCGGGGCCTGAATGCTGTCATGCGCGGCGTTACGGAAGATGTAGTTGTCTGGAAACTCCGGAGCCTTGAACTGCTGGGTCACGATCGAGCCGGTGGCCACGTTGTTGAAGACGGGGATCTTGGCTTCTTGGTAAAAACGCTGCGAGGCCAAGGCCACGCCGGTGTTGATGAAGCCCAAAGTCGCGACCACTTGCTCTTTGTTGATCAGTTCTTGGGCGATTTGCACGCCGCGCTCGTTCTTGGCTTCGTCGTCGCGCTCAACAGCCAGCAGTTGACGTCCCAACACGCCACCGGCTTTGTTGATTTCGTTGATGGCCAATTTCACGCCGTCACGCATGCTCACGCCCATGGAAGACGAGCCACCTGTGTAAGGGCCTGTGACACCGACTTTGATCGGATCAGCGGCGAAAGAAAAACCAGTGGCCAGCATCAGCGATGCGAGCACGGTCAAATGGACACGACGTTTCATGAGGTTATCTCCTAAAGAATGAACGAAAAAGCCAAAAGCGGTCTGAATATACCCGTTGGGCACTGACCGCTTGCTCGGGGCAGATGGGTATTATGTTGGTTTGAAAGCCAGCTCAGGTCTAGCGCTAACCCTTGAATCATGCGGTTGGGCGCAAAAGGCATTGAATTTAATTGCGTTCATTTGACAAATTAATTCAATCAGCCCTGCGGTCGGGGACCCCTGCGTTGCAAAAACCAATGGATCAACAGTGCAAGGACGGTGCAGTGGCGGCTGCCGCGTGCCCGCTATCATCTTCTTATTCATCAGTTCCTCATGGCTCACCCCTTGGACATGCACATCATGAACGCAACGCCATCCGATCTTTTTGCTGAAACGATTCATCCAGCCACCGGCTACGCTGGCGATATTTCTCCTGCGCTGGCTTGGGCTTGGGTCCAGGCCGGCGAAGCCGTGCTGGTGGACGTGCGCACCGACGCCGAACGAGAATGGGTGGGCTTTGTGCCGGGCGCGCAGCCCTTGGCTTGGAAGCAGTGGCCGGGCATGGCCATGAACCGCGAGTTTGATGCGGGGATTCTGGCGCTGGGCGCTGGTGGCAAAAAACTGGTGTTGCTGTGCCGCAGCGGCGTGCGCTCGATCGCGGCAGCCCAGCGCGCCACCGAGTTGGGAATGACGGCCTACAACATCCTCGAAGGCTTTGAGGGCAACCCGGACGCCGATGCGCATCGGGGCTTGACGGGCGGCTGGAAGTTTCGTGGTTTGCCCTGGCAACAAAATTAATTCAAAAAGCCTCAAATCCCTGGCGGGCGCAGTCGGATCATGGCCAAGTTGGCTTGTTCGTAAGCATGGGCCAGTTGCAGCAGGGCGAAATCGCCTTGCGGCTTGCCGATCAGCTGCAAGCCCATGGGCAGCCCGTTCGCACCAAAGCCGGCTGGCACGCTGATGCAAGGCAGTCCCGCAAAAGTGGCGTAAATCACCACCTCCATCCAGCGGTGGTAGGTGTCCATCGCCTTGCCGTTGATCTGCCGTGGCCAGCGCTCTTGCACGGCAAAGGGCCAGACCTGGGCGCTGGGCAGGGCCAACACATCAAAGCGCTCAAACAGTTGCAGCATCTGCTGGTAAAACTGCGACCGTGTCGCGCTGGCCGACATGAGTTGCACACCGCTCAGGCGCAGGGATTGTTCGTACTCCCAGCGGGCCTCGGGCTTGACCAGCGGGTGATTCTCGGGATTGAGCATGAAGGGGGCGACGCGTGGCCCCGTCATGGCTTGGCGCCAGACCAGCCATGCATCCCAGACTTTTTCGGGCGCCATGCCCAGCGCAGTGGTCTCGGTGTGGCAGCCCAGGCTTTCCAAAGATTTCAAGGCCTGCAGGCAGGTGCTCAGCACGCCGTCCTCCATGGGCAGATGGCCGTCCAAATCACCCAACCAGCCGACGCGATGGCCTTTCACCTCGCTCTCCAGTGGAGCGGTAAAGGCCTGACCGTCTTGCGCGATGGACAAGGGGGACGCCGGATGCCAGCCTGCTTGCACCGACAGCAACATGGCCACATCGCGCACGCTGCGTCCCATCGGCCCTTCAGTGCCCACTTGCGAAATCCAAACGTCTTGCGCGGGCACCGCCGGCACTCGGCCTTGTGAGGGGCGCAGGCCAAAAATGTGGTTCCAACCCGCCGGGTTGCGCAGGCTGCCCATGACGTCGGAGCCGTCGGCCACAGGCAACATGCGTTGCGCCACCGCCACTGCTGCTCCGCCACTGCTGCCACCGGCTGATTTGCGCGCATCCCAGGCATTGCGCGTGGCACCAAAGACCTCATTGAAGGTGTGCGAGCCCAGGCCCAATTCGGGAATATTGCTTCTGCCGATGACGATGCAGCCGCTGGCCCTCATGCGTTGGGCCATGAGCGCGTCTTGGGTGCCGACCCCATCGCGCATCAAGGGCGAACCCAAAGTGGTGCGAAAACCGGCCACATGCGTGACATCTTTGATGGCTTGGGGCATGCCATGCATCCAGCCCATGGATTCGCCCCGGGCCAGTTGCGCATCGCGTTCATCGGCCTGGCGCAGCAAAACGTCTTCGTCGGCGAGGCTCACCAAGGCATTGCTGTGAGGGTTGTGCCTCGCGACTTGCTGCAGGGTGGCTTGCATCACCTCGCGGCATGACACTTGCTTGGTGTGAATGGCGTGCGACAGGGCATCGGCAGAAATCTCAGGGTAGACCATGATGAAAAGTGTCTCGGTGAAAGGCTTACATTATGAAATCCCATGGACGCATGGCGACCATCGGTGCAAACCCCTTGCTGAAATTGCGCCAAGGTGACGGATACGGCTGGGTTTCAATGCCATCATGAAGACATCCTTTTTTGGAACTGGAGAACTGAAAATGAAAAGACGCTTGCTATTGACCTTGATCAGTGCGCTGAGTTTGAGTTGCTTGAGCCCAGCGATGGCGCAAACCGCACCTGACAAGGTGCTGCGCTTTGTGCCGCATGCCAACTTGACGGTGCTCGACCCCATCTGGACCACCGCTTACGTCACGCGCAACCATGCGTACATGATTTACGACACGCTGTTCTCTGAAGACGCCAAGGGTGCGATCAAACCGCAAATGGTCGAGAGTTACCAAATCTCCAAGGACGAACTGACCTGGACTTTCAAACTGCGTTCGGGCCTGGAGTTTCATGACGGCAAGCCGGTGACCAGCACCGATGTGGTGGCGTCCCTCAAGCGCTGGGCCAGTCGCGATGCGATGGGCGGCATTTTGACCACCTTCATCACCGCCTACGAGACACCCGACGCCAATACCTTCAAAATCGTGTTGAACCAGCCTTGCGGCATCATGCTGGACTCGCTGGGCAAGGCCTCCTCGAATGTGCCGTTCATCATGCCCGCGCGCATTGCCGCCACGCCCGGTAGCGAGCAAATTAAAGAGCACATTGGTTCGGGTCCTTTTGTCTTCAAGGCCGACGAATTCAAGCCCGGCGCCCTGGTGGTGTACACCCGCAACCCCAAGTACAAGTCGCGCCCTGAAGCCCCCAGTGGTGTAGCCGGTGGTCGCCCAGTCCACTTTGACCGGGTCGAGTGGGTCATCATCCGCGACCCGCAAACCCAGTTCAATGCCCTGAAGGCCGGCGAGGTCGACATGATCGAGCAGCCCAGCTTTGAGCAGTATGAAACGCTGAAGAAAACCGAGGGCATCAAGGTCGAAGATTTTGCACCGGCAGGCCTGCAGTTCATCATGCGTTTTAATCACCTGCACGCACCCTTCAATAACGTGAAAATTCGCCAAGCCGCGATGGTGGCCATGGGCCAGCAGGCCTACATCAACACCCAAGTGGGTGTGCCCGCTTTGGGTCGCTTGTGCCGCAGCATGTATCCCTGTGGCACGACCTATGGCGATGAAGACACCGGTTACTTCACTGGCGTGGCCAATCCCGCCAAAGCCAAACAAATGCTGCAAGACGCAGGTTACGACGGCACACCCGTTTTGTTGATGCGCCCGACCGATTTGGCTTCGATCGCCAAGCTGCCCTTGGTCGCAAAGCAGCAACTCGAAGCGGCCGGCTTCAAGGTGGACTTCCAGCAAATGGATTGGGCCACTTTGCTGGCGCGCCGTGCCAAAAAAGACGCGCCGGCCAATGGCGGCTGGAGTGCGTTTTTGACCGCCTGGACGGCGGGCGATATTTCCAATCCCCTGACCATCCAGATGTTCAACGCCAAAGGGCAAAACGGCTGGTTCGGCTGGCAAGATGAGCCGCGTTTGGAGTACTTGAAAAACCGCTTCGCACGCACCGTCAAGCCTGAAGAAAAGAAAAAAATCGCCAGCGAGATCCAGCGCGTGGCGTTTGAGACCGCCACCCATGCGCCATTGGGTCAGTACCAACAACCCTCGGCCTTTCGTGCCAATGTCTCCGGCGTGTTGCAAACACCAGGCATCCCGGTGATGTGGAACATCAAGAAAAACTGAGCCAGGCTGTCCGATGCTCTCCTTCCTGCTGCGCCGCATCGCGGCGGTGCTGCCGGTGTTGCTGGTCGTCTCGCTGGTGGTCTTTCTCATTTTGCGACTGGCCCCCGGTGACCCGGCTGCGGCCATTGCCGGCAACAACGCCACCAACGAAGACATTGCCAAAATCCGCACCCAACTGGGCTTGGACAGCTCGATTCCGGTGCAATACGGCATTTGGATCGGGCGTGTCTTACAAGGGGATTTGGGCTATTCCTTTTACCTGAGCAAACCGGTCACCGAGTTGATCGCCCAGCGCATCGAGCCCACCCTGGCGCTGGCGCTGGGCACGGTGATCTTGGCGGTGTTGATCGCTGTGCCCTTGGGTACGCTGGCGGCTTGGCGCATGGGCGGCTGGCTCGACCGCTTGCTGTCAGGCTTTTCGGTGGCGGGGTTTTCGATCCCGGTGTTTGTGATCGGTTATTTGCTGATTTACCTGTTTGCCATCCGCCTGGAGTGGTTGCCAGTGCAAGGCTACAAAAGCCTGCTCGATGGCACTGGGGGAGCTGGCGCCGGCGCTTGGACCTGGATGCGTCAGCTGATCTTGCCGTGGATGACTTTGGCCATGATTTATGTGGCCTTGATTGCCCGTGTGACGCGCGCCAGCGTGTCCGAAGCGCTGACCGAAGATTACATCCGTACCGCCCGCGCCAAGGGCTTGACTGAGCGCGCCGTGTTGCTGCACCACGCGCTGGTGAATGCGGCCGTGCCCATCGTCACCGTGATCGGCATTGGCGTGGCCCTGTTGATCGGCGGGGTGGTGGTGACTGAAACCGTGTTTGCCATTCCTGGTTTGGGTTCGCTCACCGTGGACGCGGTGCTGAACCGCGACTTTCCGGTGATTCAGGGCTTGGTGCTCTTGTTTTCGGTGAGCTATGTGATGGTCAACCTGCTGGTGGATCTGAGTTATTTGTTTCTCGACCCGAGGATTCGTTACTGATGAACGCCGCTCAACGTTTGCTGGCCAATGGCTCGGTGCGTTTTGGCGCTTCGGTGCTGGGGCTGATGCTGCTGGTGGCCGCTTTGGCCCCCTTTTTGGGCACCGTCGATCCGTCTGCCATGGACTCCAACTTCATCAATAAAGCCGCAGGCGATGCAGGCCTGTTTGCCTTGCTCGACGGCACCTCGGTGCAACACACTTTTTGGCTGGGCACTGACAGTTTTGGCCGCGACCTGTTCAGCCGCGTGATTTACGGCACGCGTGTGTCCTTGCTGGTGGGCTCGTGCACGGCGGCCTTGTCCTTGGTCTTGGGCGGCAGTCTGGGCATGCTGGCCGGTTATTTCCGCGCGCTGGATGCGGTCTTGATGCGGGTCATGGACGGCTTGATGGCCATCCCTGCGATCTTGCTGGCGATCGCCTTGGTGGCTGCCTTAGGGGCCACCATCTCCACCGTGGTGGTGGCGATAGCCATTCCCGAGGTGCCGCGTGTCACCCGTTTGGTGCGCGCCTTGGTGTTGAGCTTGCGCGAGGAGCCGTTTGTCGAGGCCGCCCGCGCCTTGGCCACGCCCACGCCAGTGATCTTGTTTCGCCACATTTTGCCCAATGCCATGGCACCCTTGATTGTGCAGGGCACATTCGTCGCGGCCTCGGCCGTCTTGACCGAGGCTATTTTGAGTTTTCTGGGGCTGGGCTTGCCGCCCGATATTCCGACCTGGGGCAACATCATGGCCGAGGGCCGGGTGCAGTTCAGCCAGTACCCCGGCAACGTCTTGTACCC
>Ga0114963_10003386_pt1 | contig 10897 bp, 8 predicted proteins | sample C_131016_EF_Meta_FD_87019 | JGI IMG/M metagenome (GOLD analysis project Ga0114963, IMG submission 87019) | Freshwater microbial communities from Lake Croche, Canada to study carbon cycling - C_131016_EF_MetaG | ecosystem: Environmental > Aquatic > Freshwater > Lake | place: Lake Croche, Canada...
CGGCCACGCGCCGGTCGTAGCCATAGCGCAACATGATGGGCAAGGAAATCAGACCCATCGAAATAACCGAAGCAGCGACTACCCCAGTGGTGGCGGCCAGCATCGCGCCCACCAAGATGACGGCATAGGCCAAGCCGCCGCGGATCGGGCCGAACAATTGACCGATGGTGTCGAGCAGGTCTTCGGCCATGCCGCTGCGCTCCAAAATCAGCCCCATGAAGGTGAAAAACGGAATTGCCAGCAGCGTGTCGTTTTGCATGATGCCAAACATACGAAGTGGCAGGCTTTGTAGAAAAGCCGGTTGAATCATGCCCAACTCAACCGCTACGAATCCGAAAAACAAGCCGCATGCAGCTAAAGAGAAAGCCACCGAGTAGCCGAACATCAAGAAGATGATCAGCGAGACGAACATGATGGGCGCCATATTGGCGTTCAGAAATTCGATCATTTGCGCGCTCCGATTTGCGCCGCTTCACGTGCAGCTACTTCTTTTTGCAGCAAAAACTCTGCAAGCTCCTGCTCAGGCGTCTTGGTGCCTTGTTTTTTGCTGGGGTCGGGAATGAGGCCTTGAAGGAATGCGATGCGCTTGATAAGTTCAGACACCGCCTGCATTGCCAGCAACATCATGCCCGCGGGCAGCAAAGCAAACACCGGCCAACGGATCAGGCCCCCGGCGTTGGACGACACCTCTTGCGTGGCATAGGCGTTGATCACAAGGGGCAGCGAAAGCTTGACGATCATGAAGGTGAATGGCAACAAAAAGAGACATATGCCGACGATGTCGATCCAGATCTGTGTGCGTTTGGAAAAACGACCGGACACCACGTCGATCTTCACGTGCTCTTGGCGCATCAGCGTATAGCCGGAAGCCAGCATGAAAACGGCGGCAAACATGTACCACTGGATTTCCAGGAACCCGTTGGAACTCATGTTAAATGCCTTGCGCATAGCGGCATTGCCGGCGCTAATGAGCACGGAAAAAAGCACCAGCCAAGCCACCCATCGGCCGATCCACTCACTGATACTGTCAATCCGCTTGGACAGAGACAAAAGAAAATTCATGCTAACTCCGTTGATTGGCAAAGCTCCGCAGCTTTGAGGCAGTGCTCACGAAATGGCTGGCAAAAAACCCAGAGGCGAGGCGTGCGAGGGAGCGTAACCGCTAAACCCCCTGAAAACCCATTTTCAAAGTGCTTCAGACCCTAGGGAAAACGAGTGGGTCTGTGTGCCCGACGGTACCGCTCCAAGTAAAACGGGGCGGCGATGCCACTCCCAGGACCCCACTAGATCTCTGGGCAGAGTCGATTTACGAGGAAGTGGGTCTGGATCGGACCGAGCCCTTTGCAAAGCACCTCGCCGGCAGGTTCCACGGAAAACTTCCCGCTTAATGCCGCATAGGTGGCAGGTGCTAATTGAACCCTGCCTGGCTGAGAGGTCGATTCCATGCGGCTCGCAATGTTGACCGTGGTGCCCCACAGGTCGTATGAAAACTTGGTGTGACCAATAACGCCTGCTACCACCGAGCCAGAGTTAATGCCAATTCGCATATCGAGTTCGCGACAATGCTCCTTGTTGAACGCGGTCAGGTCCTCGAACATCCCTAAGGCCATACAAGCGCACATCTCGGCATGGTCGCTTCGGGGAATCGGCAAACCTGCCGCTGCCATATAGGCGTCGCCAATAGTCTTGATCTTCTCCAAGCCCAAGCTCTCCGCGCGGGTGTCAAACCGGGTAAACAAGTCATTGAGTAATTTGACCAATTCGGTGGCTGAAATACGGGCCGACATGTCCGTAAAGCCTATCAGATCACTAAAAAGTATGGATACTTCTGGGTAATGGGCGGAAATGTTTTGTTCCCCGCGCTTCAAGCGCTCCGCAATAGGACGGGGCAAGATGTTGAGCATCAATTTTTCGGTTTTGAGCTGCTCGTATTCGAGCCGCTGTGTCTTTTGGTGGAGTGCGATCACACGCTGACGTTCCAAATCACGCAGTTGCTTTTTTTCCAAACTTGAAAAGATACGGGCCTTTAACAAAATCGGATTAAAGGGCTTGGGAAGGTAATCCTCCGCGCCGATTTCAATGCATTTATAGGCTCGCTCTAAAGCGCTTGCGCCAGATATGACAATCACAGCCAATGATTCAAAGGCATTGTCAGATCGCAGTATTTCCAATACACCAAGCCCATCGAGTTCCGGCATTTCCAAGTCTAAGAGTACAAGATCGAAAGCGGCACTTTTAATCATATCCAATGCCTTCAATCCATCGGTTGCTTGGACAATTTCATTGATCCCCAGTGCGCCAAGTTCCTGTGTGAGAATCATCCGAAAGGTACGACTGTCGTCAACCACCAAAACCTTAAAACCAGAAAAATCAACCAATGACTTACGGAGGTACACGTTACATTCTTTCATGGAATAGGCCTCATTGGTGGGTGTAGCAGCAAATATTACCGTGCCTTACGCCTTTAAAATCAGGGTTACCAACAATCGATTCGGTGGAACCAAGAATCAACAAGCCGTAGGGTCTTTCCATTTTTCGACTGAGATGCGTAAGAACCAAGTCTTTTGTACTTTGGGAAAAATATATTAATACATTTCTTAGCATAATTAAATCATATTTAATAAATTGCGGCGATGGTTCGAGCAAGTTTGATTGAATAAAGTCAATTTTCTTTCTCAAAGCGTGAGAGACTTGAAAACGATTATTCCCCACATTGACAAAATATTTGTTGATCAAGTAAGCGCTCAATCCGCGCTCTAATTCGGTCTTCGAATAAATTCCAGACCGGGCTTTTGCCAAAGCTACTGCGGAAATATCATTTGCCTGAATGTACACATCCCAATCATGCAGCAACGGAAAAAATTCTTCAAATATCATTCCGATACTATATGCTTCTTGCCCCGTCGAAACACCGGCGCAAAAAATACGAAGTGATTTTTCTTTCCGTCGATAATTGATTAATTCCGGCAGTATCTTTTTTGCGATACTTTCAAAATACAGCGGATCGCGAAAGAATCTTGTTTCATGCGTTGCGAGGGACTCAAATACCTCTTTATGAATCTTTCCGATTGGTGTTCTCAATAGCATCGAAACAAAGTCGGCGACTCCGCTGAACTCGTATTCCTTCGCCTTGCCTGCCAATCGCGACTCGACTAAATATTGTTTGTAGCTGTCGAGGAAAATTCCTGTATTCCGCTCTACCATTTTATAAAAGGATGAAAATATTTTTTCACTCATGAGAAAAATCAATTCAGCTCCGTCGCCGCGTTCTGAATACCAACTCATCGGCTATTTTTCCCAAAGGTAAAACCATATCTGCCAGCCCCTGGTGCACTGCCGCTCCGGGCATACCCCACACCACACTGGATTCCTCGTCTTGCGCAATGATTTGTCCACTGCGAGCTTTGATGTGCTGGCAACCGATCAGCCCGTCAGACCCCATTCCGGTCATAACCACGGCCAGGACATCAGCACCGTAGACCAGAGATGCCGACTGAAACAAAACATCGACCGATGGACGACAAGAGTTTTGTGGTTCGGCGCTGGATAACTGCATTTGTACGTGCATGGTGTTGCCCGAAAGCACCAAATGCTGGCCGCCGGGAGCGATGTAGGCGACACCCGCGGTGGGCACCTCGCCGTGGCCCGGCTCTTTGAACCTTGTAACGCCCCCAGCGGTAAGACGATCTGCAAGCAGTGTCGTAAAGCTTTCTGGCATGTGCTGAACAATAAAAACCGGCACAGGCAGGGGCGCTTTGAGAGCGTTAAAGACTTCTTTCAGTGCCATCGGTCCACCAGTCGAAACTCCGATAACCACTGCCGCTACAGCGGCCGTGGTGTGGGATGAGGGAATTTGGCTGGGTTGCCACACGGCCAATGGCTCAGGCTTCTGCGTTTGCTTGGATGCCGGAAAATCAAGTGCGGCCACAGAGGGTGACGCAGTTGGAGCGGGTGTGCTGGCTAAACCTCTTGTGGTGCGCCGCAGCGCTCGTTGCGCCAGGCCGATTACTTTGGGTATAAGTTCTAACTCAAGAACCAAAAAGGCTTGGTCCATACTGCCTGAAGCGGCCACAGGCTTGCAAACATAATCGGTAGCGCCCGCAGTGAGTGCCGTTACTGTGGCTTGGGCACCGCGGTGCGTGAGATTACTAAACATAATAATGGGGACGCTTTGGTTGTACTTGCGTATCTCACGCAAAGCGCCCAGACCATCGAGCTCAGGCATTTCAATGTCGAGCGTGACCACATCGGGCTGCAAGTCACGCACCCGGTCAATTGCTTGCAGTCCATTGGCGGCATAGCCCACGACTTCGATCATCGCGTTTTTGTTCAAGGCAGTAGAAATAATACGACGCATCACCGATGAATCATCCACTACGAGTACCCTTATTTTTATTGGTTGCGGATTTTGCATGAGCTATTCTTTGGCAATATCTGCGTTTGATGCGATGCATCCATATATCAACTTATCTAAATCAAGAATAAACATGAGTTTGTCTGGCAACTTATGAAACCCAACGATCAGCTCAGCGATATCCTCTGAGACATGGTGCGGTGGTTGTTGAAAATCCGATGAATCAAGCTCCAAAATGTCGCACACCCTATCTATGATTAGTCCAAAAAGGAGTTCATTACGATTAACAAATACGGTTACGCTTCCTTCAAGTTCCGGACGCGAGGTGATACCAAGACGTTTGCGTAAATCAATGGCAGTGACAATCTTGCCACGTAAATTGATCAGCCCAGAAATAGCGCTAGGCGCTAATGGGACAGGCGTGATCATGAGCGTATTCGTTAGTTCTACGACCGATGCGCTAGGAATACCAAAATAAAAATCAGCGAGATAAAAAGTAGCGTAGGAAATGGGCAGTGTCATGTAAGGACACCTTCTGGAGTGAAGTGTGAATGCAAAATGGTATCTTCATTTTTTTTATGTAAGTCGTAACTATTTATTTTGCTTAACTGCAGAATTTCCTCGACATTAAGAATACTAACCACCTGATCAGCATAGATTGCGCTGCCGACGATTCCGGCCTGTGAAGGCATTATCAATACGATTTCAGCAGCAATTTCTATAATATCGTGAATGTGCTGCACAACGAGCCCAATCGGCTGGCCTTGGTGGTAGTGGACGATCACATTAATATTTTCGCTAGAACAGCTTTTGCTTGCCGATGGACTTTCAATATAATCAGAAAGCCATATCAGCTTCATGATGTTCTCGCCATAGATGATCACATCATGCTGTCCCTGTTGCTCCACTTTATGAATCGGAAAAATTTCTAACCGGTCGACATAATCCAGTGCGATAGCCAAGCGTGGCATATGCGCCAAGTCAAAAAGGAGCATTGATTGTGTTGCAGCGACGCGTGTCACTGCACCTGGTAACTCAGATTGAAGGTCTTGGTCCGTGAGTTTGGAGACTAATCCAGAGCGTAGCGCAATTCCACCCACATCAAAAATCATTGCAACCTGCCCATCACCCAAAATAGTAGCACCACTGTAAATAGAAATATTTTTTAATAAGGGCCCAGTCGACTTCACGACTACTTCTTGTAAAAAGAGTACTTTGTCCACCATCAAGCCAAATACCAAGCCGTTGGCTTGTACAACAACAATATGGATATTTTCGTCACTCTCTTTTTTCAAAGAGTCAAAACCCAACTCATGCCCGAGATCGACGATGGGGATCAGCCTGTTGCGCAGGCGGTAGACGGGTACACCGTAAAAGTCTTCCAAGCCCGAGTCAGATGGCGCGAACTTGATCATTTCCAACAAATTATTTTGTGGTATCGCAAAGCGCTGGGTGGCGCACTGCACAAACAGTGCTGGCATGATGGCCAAAGTGAGTGGAATCCTCAGCCGCAGCTCCGTTCCCTTCGAAGAGCTGACCACTTCCACAGCGCCGCCTATTTGCTGAACTTTGGTGCGCACCACATCCATACCCACACCACGCCCTGAAACTTCGGTGATAAACGGTTTGGTGGAAAAACCTGGCAGGTAAATGAAATTGATAATTTCGCGGTCAGTCATCCGAGAAATGCGTTCTTGCGATACCAGCCCTTTTTGCAGGGCAGTGGCGGCCACCAAACCCAAGTCGACGCCGCCGCCGTCGTCTCCAATTTCAATGATGACCATGCCATTTTCGTGTTTGGAGCACAAAGTGATGGTCCCTGTCTCTGGTTTGCCTGCAGCGACTCTCTGTTGCGGGAGCTCGATTCCATGATCGACACTGTTGCGGATGATGTGTATCAAAGGGTCCCGAATTGCCTCCAGCAAGGCGCGGTCAAGCTCAGTGTGCGCCCCGATCTCAATAAGCTGGACGTTTTTGCCGCACTCCCGCGCAAGATCGCGTACCAACCTCGGAAATTTAGACCACACCGTGCTGATCGGCTGCATACGCGTCTTCATCATGCGTTCTTGCAACTCCAGCGTGATCAGATCAATCGTACGGACCGTGCTTGAAAAATTGGCATCAGCGCTGGAACTCGCAAAAGACAAAAGACGGTTGCGTGCCAGCACCATTTCACTCACCAGATCCATCAATTCGTCCAGTAAGTCAACGCTAATCTTCACTGGGGCCATCAGATCTGCTTGCTTGGCTGCATCAAGCAGTTCCAAATCAACATCGACCCTTGTACCCGTGTCATTGAAAGTGGCTTGCGAAAACCCTGCAGGTGTAGGGTAAGCCGAGTCACCCAACACTCCGGGTCGCGCTACGTCGTTTGGTAATGTTTTAGCGAAGGAGCTGCCCTCGGTTAATGCGGCGAGCTGTGTGAGCAATGTGGCATCGTCGCCCACTGGTTCGAGGTGTTGCTCTGCGATGCCACCGACAATCAAGCGCAAAGCGTCCAGAGTAGCCAGCAGGGTATCCGTCAAATCGGGGGTGGCATGCAAAGCCCCCTCGCGCAGTTTGGTCAGCAGTGATTCGGCGGCATGCGCCACCTTTTCGAGGCGCCGAAATGCAAAAAACCCGCTACTCCCCTTGATCGTATGCATCGCCCTGAAAATGCTTGCAAGCAGCTTGTCGTTGCGGGGCTCTTGCTCCATCCGCACCAGATCGATATCGAGTTGGTCAAAAATTTCCTGGGTCTCCAGCAAGAATTCCTCAAGAATTTGGGCATGGTTTTTCATGGCTTGCGGAGCGAGTTCTCAGATATTTCGCAGCGCTAGGTTTGAACGCTTCCGACCGGACTAAAGACTAAAACGACTGACCAAGGTTTGCAGCTCAGCGGACATGGTGCGAAGGTTCGATGCAGCCCTTTGTGAATTGGCGGCACCCTGGGTTGTGTCCTTTGAAACCTGCGAAACCGATGCAAGATTGCTCGCAATGCCTGCGCTAGCGTAGGCAGCGCTGCCAACGGCCTTACCGATTTCGTTGGCGGTGGCCGCTTGTTCTTCCACTGAGCTTGCAATCACATTAGAGATGTCATTGATCTTTTGGATAATGTCCGATATCGTGCCAATCGAAGAAATAGCGCCTCGTACATCGCTTTGGATGTTTGCAATGTTGTTGCTGATTTCTCCGGTCGCCCGTGAAGTTTGACGGGCCAGCTCCTTCACCTCGTTGGCCACCACGGCAAAACCCTTGCCCAACTCACCTGCGCGCGCCGCCTCAATCGTGGCATTCAACGCCAGTAGATTGGTTTGCTCCGCGATGGACGAAATGACCTTGAGTACGCTGCCGATTTCTTGGCTGCTAATTCCGAGCTTGGCCATGGTCTGGTTGGTGGCCTTTGTCTCTGCGACCGCTTGCGTAGTCACGGCCGATGCTTGCATGGCGTTCGATGAAATTTCGCGAATGCTGATGCTGAGCTCATCTACTCCTGTGGCAACTTGCTGCATGTTGCCGCTGACCTGTGCGGCAGCGGCTGCAGCAGATGCCGCTTGGGCAGTTGTCTCTTCGGCGTTGGAGCTCATTTGAATGCTCACCGCCGACAACTCTTGCGATGCTGCAGACAAGGCAGCAGCATTGGTGGCGATGGCTTTGAACGCTTGGCGGGAAGTGTCGATCAGTTTGTTTACCTGACTTGATATATCCAGCAAGAATCCTGACTTGCCTTCTAGCTTTACCGCGGCAGTGAAATCACCATGGGCTGCGGCGCTAATGATTTCACCAATTTGTTTGGTTGTCTCTTGGGCCAGCAGGTGGTTTTGCTCCTCTGCTTGGGCAGCTTCAAGGGCTTGCTGTAGGTGTTTTTGCAGGGCTACAACGGCACGCGCCATTTCACCAATGTCGTTGGCAAAGTCAGCATTTTTGACAGGCGTATCGAGTTTCCCCTCCGCCACATCAAGCAGTGCCCTTTGAATTTCCCGCACTGGTGCACTGATTGACTTATTCATCAAGTAGGCCATGAGCACATAGAAGAGGACCACCGCCACGAATACACCCCAGATGATGCGATCCAGCAATTGCCCCTGCTCGGCGGCAAAAGACATCGTCTGCTGTGCAGCTTGGGTCTCGAGTTCGCTGATATCTCCGATACCGGCAAGCAGTTCATCCAATGCTATTTGGAACTCTTTGGACCGAAGTACCTTGTACGCTTGGTTCACTCCGTCAGCCCCTGGGGCAATTTGGATGGCTTTGTCGATTTGACGATAGTAGTCATCGATGCGGGTGGACAAAGCACCGAGCTTGGCTTTTATTTCCTCACGAACAATGGTCTGTCTTGCCTGCTCGTAGAGGCCAAGCATGCTTCTCTTCGTCACGGCAACATGGACTGCCGACTTTTCTGCTTCTGCGGTTTCGCCCGCATTGAGGTTCAAGAGGTACTGGTTGGCGGAGTTCGAGATGATGTAGACATCGCGGTTTATTTGTCGAATTTTCGAGATGCCGTTCAGGTCTTGGTAGTAGATCTGCCGGGTCAGTGCCTTGATGCCTGCGATTCCGTTGTGGGCGACGATCGTAAGGAAAAGTGTCATCAGGACCACTAAGGAAAAAGCGATCAGGAATTTGGTTCTTAGTTTTAGACGTGCGAAGGTATCGAGCATGGGTTTGCATCCTTGGGGCCACCAACGTTAGAGCGACACCCAGTCGATTTTCTTGATGGCCCATTCGGCTTAATGGGTTTGGCCGTTTGGCCCAGCTAGCCGCTGGATTCGCTCTGCGTCGAATGAATAAATCAACGCAAAGTGTAACTCTTCTTGTTATTTATATTTATTTCAAAAATTAATAAATCCAAGATGACTAATCTACCCTTGATAGTCCCGGTGGATAGAAGCGTGCCGCTCAGAACGTCTAGACGAGAAACTCAAACAAGGCGTCAAGCACAGCCTCTGGCGCCTCCTCCATCAAGACGTGACCCGCTTTAACCGTGACGACATGGCCCTGGCGCGCGTTTGTGATCAGGCTTTGGGCGCCCTTGGGCGGGGTCATTTGATCGAATTCGCCCAGCAAAAACAGAGTGGGGCATTGCACTGCTGCCATGGCCTGGTCGCCGTTGGTGTAGCTGTCGCAGGCTTTGAAGCTTCGGTAAAAAACGTTGACCTGTCGGTTGCTCGCCAACACGCGGCGCATCAGGGCGCGTCCCACACCATGAAGCCAGGTGCCCGGCCCCAAACTGGACGGTGGTGGCGCCATCATGGAATGAGAAAAGGTGTTGACCATGTCGATGCCTTTCATGGGGTCAGTCACCGCAGCCTCCAAAAGTGCCGCAGACACCCGCATCGGGTAGGCGGTGCCCACCATCGCCAAGTGGCTGACCCGATCTGGCGCGCGGGTAGCGACTTCCAGGGCGATCAATGAGCCCAGGCTGTGCCCGACCAAAGCCGCTTTTTTTACACCCAAGACGTCCAGCATTTGCAACACGGTCTGTGCCGCCTGCTCCACACTTTCTGGAGCGTTCCCCGCACTTTTGCAGTGCCCAGGCAAGTCGATGGCCAACACGTTGAAACCGTGGTTGGCGAAATAGCGGCTTTGCAGAATCCAGACACTGTGGTCACCGAGCGCTCCATGGATGAACACCACGGTCGGACGCTCTGGTTGAAGCGCCTTACCACCGGTGTAGGCGTACAAATCAGCTTGGTTGACGGTAAGAAGCACGGCAAATTCCTTGTTCAACTATTGGATCGGGGCATTTTGCCCCTGTGAAAAATGCTGGGAAAGCGCTGGCGCTCGCCACCATGAGCAGTGCTTTTGCCGCTGGCGAATAGCTGCATAGCTTGCTGAGCGCCCGGGTGGCCGTCGAGTTCAGGCGCTCTTCTCCGCTATTTTCAGCGCGCGCTTGAGGTCGTCCACCAGATCGTCAGGGTCTTCCAGACCAATCGATAGGCGAATGGTGCCCGGGCCAATGCCTGCAGCCTGAAGCGCAGAGTCGTCCATGCGGAAGTGCGTGGTGCTGGCCGGGTGAATCACGAGGCTGCGGCAGTCGCCCACGTTGGCCAGGTGGCTGAAAATTTTCAGGGCCTCAATGAATTTTTGCCCCTGGGCGCGCGTGCCCTTGATGTCAAAGCTGAACACCGAACCGGCGCCGCGCGGCAGCAGCTTTTTCGCCAAGGCGTGGCTGGGGTGGCTCTCCAGCATGGGGTGGCCCACGCGCGCAACCAGCGGGTGATTGGCCAGGAACTGCACCACTTTTTCGGTATTGCCCATGTGGCGCGCCATGCGCAGGGCCAGGGTCTCGATGCCTTGCAAAATCAGCCAGGCAGTGTGCGGGCTCATGCAGGCGCCAAAGTCGCGCAATCCCTCGCGGCGCGCGCGCAGCAAAAAGGCGCCCACGGTGCTCTCCTCGCTGAACACCATGTTGTGAAAGCCGGCGTAGACCTGGCTCAGCTCGGCAAATTTGCCCGATTTCTCCCAGTCAAATGCGCCCGAATCCACCACCACGCCGCCCACCACCGTTCCGTGGCCCGACAAAAACTTGGTGGCCGAGTGGTACACCAGGTCGGCCCCATGGTC
>Ga0114963_10003395_pt1 | contig 10880 bp, 11 predicted proteins | sample C_131016_EF_Meta_FD_87019 | JGI IMG/M metagenome (GOLD analysis project Ga0114963, IMG submission 87019) | Freshwater microbial communities from Lake Croche, Canada to study carbon cycling - C_131016_EF_MetaG | ecosystem: Environmental > Aquatic > Freshwater > Lake | place: Lake Croche, Canada...
CATACTCATTGGGATTTCGTTTAAAGGAATTACCTTACGGCGCTCTTCCCCAAACTCACCAATCAGAACTTTGTCTGCCGTATAAATGCGCAATGGTGTTTTGGGGTTGTAATCAACCAATGCTGTGATCTTGGGCAAATTCGGCTTTGCTATTAAAAAAGCATAGCCCAGCAACAAGGTGAATATCACTGCAAAGAACACGCCGATAACCAGCAGTGCCTTAATAAGGGGATTACTTCCCGATTTTTTGGACGAGAAACTCTCCGCTCTTGGTTGACCGGGACGTCTATCAGGCTGTCGGTTGAACCTTCCGTTTAAGGGCGGCTTGTCTTTTGGGGGTAGAGCCATAGCCTCAAATTATAGGGTGCTTACGTAATTCTCTTTCTAAGGCGAAAACTCCCCCTTCAAATACCCGTCTAGCGCTTTTCTTACGCTCAATTCTGCCTTACCTGATGGTTTTTACTATCTCTGGGACAAACAATAGGGCATGCCTCCACGCCATATTTCCCCCAGTCTTTTGATGACATTCTGAGTGAGTTGGGGGATGACCCCGCCATCCCAGATCCCCATGGAATTCGTAAAACCTCTTCTCCACCTAGGATGGATGCATCTCCCCAAACGAAGACCCCAAAACCCTCTTTTTCGAGTAAAACATTCGAGGTGAAAGGGCTTAATTTCAGTCCGATTTGGATCTTTGGCAGTACCTTATTACTCTGCGGAGTTAGCCTCTTTTTTTTCTTTGAATCCAATAAGTCCGAGGCTAAACAGGAAATACAAACCCTTCAAAGCCAATTATTAGCCCTCAAAGAAGAATTGGGATCCTCTCAAAACGAATGGCGATCCGATCGAGATGATCTATATGAAGTAATAGATGAAATAGAAGTGAGTATTCACTCAATTGAGATAAAACCACCCAAACAAGCTACTCAAAGTGAGCCCACCGCCATCCCTCATGAAGCAGAGCTTCGTAGCTGGAGGTATTTAGGTATCACTCGTATGGGGGCTTTGGAACAGGCTTTTTTTCACACCGGCCGCTCTACGAAGATGGTGGGTAAGGGGGATCTGGCTTTAGGGGAATGGCGCCTGACTCAGGCCGAAAAAGAGCTGGCTATCTTGACTCATCCCAAAGGGAAATCCATCACCTTTAAATCCACCAATTCAGAGTGACTCTATTGAAGATCTTACATAAATCCCGCGCCACCTTGCTCCCCTTGATGCTGGTTTTTTTACTTAATTCAGCCCAAGGAAATCCCCCTGCAGCGAGCCCCCCAAACACCCTTAAGGAGAGTCGCATTAGTCTTCAATTTAGCCAAATTGAAATTACTGAACTTTTGCAGGTTTTAGCCAAAATGGGGAATACCAACTTTCTCCTCAGCGAATCTATTCAGGGCAAAATTTCTGTCGACCTCAAAGACACCCCCTGGCAAACTGCCCTCCATTCCATACTTGCTAGCCGAGGATTACGCCTTGTCCGTAATGGCGATATTTACTGGATTGGTCCTCATGCAGAGATTCAAAGTTTTCAAAAATTTCGTCGGGAGGATGCTGCCCTCCCTTTTGGGGGCGATCATATTAATAGCCCCCGTCAGATCCTCATCGAGGCTCGCATCGTCGAAGCTGATCAGCGCTTTGCCCGAGAACTGGGTATCAAGTTGGGGTACCAAGCAAATGGCATTGGCCATCACCCAGACCAAAACGCTAGCGCAAACCTTGATCTCGCAGGCACTGGCTTGGCTGGATTCAACCCAGCCACCTTAGCTGCCACCCTGATATCTAAGAATGCGGCACGACTCTTGCAAATGGAGCTCTCAGCACTGGAGTCTGATGGCCAGGGCAAGATTCTCTCGAACCCCCGCATCATGACTGGCGATCAGGTTAAAGCCACGATTGAGCAGGGAACTGAACTACCGTATCAAGTGAGCTCTCAAAGCGGGAGTAAATTGCAGTTTCGCAAAGCCAATTTACGCCTAGAGGTCTTGCCCAAGATTCATCCAGATGGAAAGATCTCCATGTTAGTGGGAATCAATAAAGACACCATTGGCATGAAAACTGAACAGGGCTATGCAATTGACACCAAAAATCTCAGCTCTGAAGTCACCGTTGAAAATGGGGGTACGGCCATTATTGGGGGCATCTTTCAAACCACCGAACGCGATGACGAAATCAAAGTTCCACTCCTAGGCGATATTCCATTGATAGGGCATTTATTTCGCCATAAATCTAAATTGGCAGATAAAACTGAGCTATTAGTCTTCTTAACCCCCACGGTACTGGACAAACACTAATAAAATCAAAGGGTGAACTCTTCATCCAACAATATCTTTCTCATTGGCCTCATGGGCGCTGGGAAGTCGACCGTCGGTAAATTGCTAGCCAAGAAATTAGGGCGCCGTTTTTTAGATGCTGACCATGTGATTGAAGATCGTTGTGGAGTCAAGATTCCCGTCATCTTCGAAATGGAAGGTGAAGATGGCTTTCGCAAGCGTGAGGCTCAGGTCATCAAAGACATCACAGCTGAACACGATGTTATTTTGGCTACCGGTGGTGGCGCTGTACTCCTGCCTGAGAGTCGTCAATTCCTCAGCGAAAGAGGAGCGGTAATTTATCTCCACGCTAATCCCATGGAGTTATGGCATCGCACCAAAGGTGGCGAAGGTCGGCCACTCCTGAAAAATGGTGATGCAAAAAAGATTCTAGAAAACCTATATGCTATCCGCGATCCCCTGTATCGCGAAATTGCTGATTACGTTATTGAGACTGGAAAACCCAGCGTCAATCAGCTAGTCAGTACCCTCATCATGCAACTCGAACTCTCCGCATAAATTTATCTATGAAAACATTAGAAGTTGATCTTGGCAAACGCAGCTACCCCATTCATATTGGTACAGATTTAATAGATCAAGCAGAATTATTTAACGCCTGTGAAAAATCAACATCAATTTATATTGTTAGCAATACGACTGTTGCCCCGTTGTATGCAGAGCGTCTGACTAAGACTTTAGAGAAGCTAGGTAAGCCCGTCAGAACGATTGTCTTACCTGACGGAGAGTCTTATAAGGACTGGAAAAATCTCCAACTGATTTTTGATGACCTCCTTAAATTTGGCGCTGATCGCCAAACCATGTTGGTGGCTTTAGGTGGTGGCGTTATTGGAGACATGACTGGCTTTGCTGCTGCTAGCTTTATGCGCGGCATTCGTTTTATTCAAGTACCAACAACTCTACTAGCCCAAGTGGACTCCTCTGTTGGTGGCAAGACGGGCATCAACCATCCGCTCGGAAAAAATATGATCGGGGCGTTTCATCAGCCAGCAGCGGTCATTGCCGATCTCAATACCTTAAAGACCTTACCTGCTCGCGAACTCTCTGCAGGCCTAGCTGAAGTAGTTAAGCATGGTGCGATTGCAGATGCTGAGTTCTTAAATTGGATTGAAGCAAATGCAAAATCTTTACTAGCCTGCGACACTGCTGCAATGGCGCATGCGGTCTTGCGCTCTTGCGAAATTAAATCAGCCGTAGTGTCAGCCGATGAACGAGAAGGTGGCATTCGTGCCACATTAAATTTCGGGCATACCTTTGGTCATGCAATCGAAGCGGGTATGGGCTATGGCGAGTGGTTGCATGGTGAAGCTGTTGGCTGCGGCATGGTCATGGGTGCAGACCTTTCAAGACGCCTAAACTTGATTACTCAAGACGAGGCCAACCGCCTTACTCAAATCATTCAATCCATGAATCTGCCGATAGCACCACCCAAGTTTGGCGCACAGCGTTATATGGAATTAATGCAAGTAGATAAAAAGACTGAGGGCGGACAAATTCGCTACGTAATTTTAGAGAAGATTGGCAAAGCCCAAATTCAGAGTGTTCCCGATGCTCAGGTCATAGAGACACTAACGGCAACCGGAGCAGTTTAATTTCCTGGCTTACTTATCTTTGCAGCAGTCCAATGGTGATCGTCTGGCCAGCTTGAGCACTGGCAAATTCTGATAAATCGCCTAGTAGTTCGCGCCCGGTTTTAGTATCCAACCACAATGGGGAAGCTAAAGTACCCGCCCAACGATAGTGATAACCACCTGATTTAGCAGCTACCCAAATTTCGTGTAAGGGGGGTTGGGTATTGACCACTATCACGCTGCGATCTCTGAACCGAATATTGATTACGTTTCCTCCCTGGCGCTCTACATCTAGATCTAGATCTAGAGCGTCATCTGCAGCTTCTAAGGCCACTTCTATGGACTCCAATAAATTACTGCCCAACTGATGAAATTGCTTATCGTCAATCGTTTCTACATTTAAATTGCCTGGCTTCATATTAGAGTCCTGCATGCTATATTCAATCATTCGTTTTAGAGACATTCATGATAGCGATTCTTAAAAGAACTCTTGGCATTAGCCTCCTAATATCCCTTGTTGGATGTGGGGTTAGAGGGCCCTTATATCTGCCAAATGTGCCAGCGGCGCCTAGCCCTCCCACTGAGCCGGAACCCCAAGGCAGGCTCTACCCACCCCAAAGCCCCGTTACAACCAACCCATCACCGGCCAAGCAATGACAAGTAAAGCGATTCCACTCCCTGACTTAGCTGGATTTACTGAACGAAATGGCACTTGGTATGCAGAAGAAATTCCGCTGTCAGATTTGGCAAAAGAATTTGGCACACCTCTGTATGTCTACAGCAAAAAAGCATTAACCGAGGCCTATCAGGCCTACGACAAAGCTTGCGTAGATTCCTCTGGTAAAAGACGAGCTCGCGTGCATTATGCGATGAAGGCAAATAGCAATTTAGCGGTGATTGATTGCTTTAAAAAATTAGGCTCTGGCTTTGATTTAGTTAGCGGTGGTGAATTAGCGCGCGCCCTTGCTGTTGGCGCAGATCCAAAAAGCTTAGTGTTTGCAGGTGTTGGTAAATCTGCTCATGAAATTGTGCAAGCCTTAAAAGCTGGCGTTAAGTGTATCAACGTAGAGTCGATTGCAGAGCTTCACCAAATTAATCGGGTTGCTATTAAGCTCAATTGCCGCGCCCCAGTTTCTTTACGCGTGAATCCCGATGTAGATGCACAAACGCATCCTTATATTTCTACTGGATTAAAAGGTAATAAATTTGGCATTGCGTATCACGAGGTTTTAAAAACATACCGTGAAGCTGCATTGCTGTCACAAATTGATGTAGTTGGCATTGATTGCCATATTGGCTCACAAATCACAAACACCGCACCCTATCTTGATGCGCTTGATAAAGTGCTCGAGCTAGTGACTCAATTGAAAAAAGAGGGTATTGAGATCCACCACCTTGATTTGGGTGGAGGTCTTGGCATTTCTTATGGCGACGATAACCCGCCTGATATTACTGAGTTCACTAACACCTTACTCAATCGCGTTGCTGAACGTGGCTTTGGGCATCTCGATATTGTTTTAGAGCCTGGCAGATCTTTAGTGGGCAATGCTGGCGTACTCTTGACCCAAGTGGAATATCTCAAGCCTGGTGCTGAGAAAAACTTTTGCATTGTGGATGCAGCAATGACAGAGTTAATGCGCCCAGCGCTCTACGAGGCTTATCACGGGATCGTTCCAGCTCAAACTAAGCAAGTTGCAAGTTCTACTTATGACGTTGTCGGACCCGTATGTGAATCTGGTGACTGGCTTGGAAGAGATCGTCAGCTTGCGGTTGAAGAGGGTGATCTACTAGCCATTCTATCTGCTGGTGCTTATGGCTTTGTAATGGCATCAAATTACAACACCAGACCAAAACCTACTGAGATCATGGTTGATGGTAAGAACGCCTATGTCATTCGTAAACGTGAAAATATTGCCGATCTCTTTGCTAGTGAAGCCACCTTGCCAGACTAAATGATATTAACTTCTCTTGGTAAATTGTAGGCAATAAAAACCCCGCTACATCAGCGGGGTTTTTGTTTTGTACTTCAGCAATAATTAATGCAAGCCTGCCATGTAATCAGAAACAGCTTTCATCTCTTGATCAGAAAGTTTGCCAGCAATACTATTCATTTGAAGATTTTTTCGCGCACCCTGATTGAAATTCACTAATTGATTATAGGAATACTCAGCCCACTGTCCGCCTTGGCGTGGATATTGAGAGGGAATACCTGCCCCATTTGGACTATGGCAGCCAGCGCAGGCCTGAACACCCTTCGATGCAATGCCGCCACGATAAATATTCTGGCCCAACAAAATGGTATCTTTATTTTCCGCAACTCCTTTGGATGGAGCCTGCTGAGACAAGTAAGTAGCGATATTGATCATGTCTTGATCGTTTAATGGCATCGCCATGCCCATCATGATGGCGTTAACACGGGTACCATCTTTATAGCTCTTCAACTGCTTTACTGTGTAGGCTGCATGTTGTGCAGATAACTTAGGCCATGAACTAACAGCGCTCTGACCCTTAGGGCCATGGCACGTGATACACGCTACAACGCCACGACTAGTATCTCCAGCGTTGTAGAGAGCTTCACCGGCTGCAGGGTCAGCCTTAGGTTTACCGGGAACCGCTGGCTTAGCCTCTGCAGCTGGAGCCATTGGCGCGGGATCTGCAGCAGAGACCGGAGCCGTAATGCTACTTAGAGCGAAAATAGAGAAAACCGCAAAACCAGCGCGCAGGCTAGTTAATTTGGAGATTTGGGTGGTTTGACGCATTATGTTTACCTTGGCAAAAATTCTTAAAAATGTTTGGGCCCTTCCTTTTACAACCTTCACCCAACATTATGAAATATTTCATGATTTTGCGTGATTTTACAATAGCTTCTGGACATGTCTAAACTCTTTCAAGCCCGATTTGCGACCACAGTCAATGACACCCATTGCCTACCTGCCACTCCGCTGCGAGAAGTCGCCTTCGCTGGGCGCTCAAACGCGGGTAAATCTAGCGCAATTAATGTGCTTTGCAACCAAAAGCGCCTTGCTTTTGCCAGTAAAACGCCTGGGCGCACCCAACACATTAACTATTTTGGCCTTTTTGCAAAAGACGATCTCTTAGCCTATTTGGTAGATTTGCCTGGATATGGCTATGCCGCTGTCAATCATGAGACCAAATACCACTGGAATGCCCTTCTGAGCGATTACCTTCAAGAGCGGGAGCAACTGGTAGGCATGGTTCTGATTGTGGACTCCAGGCGCGGCATTACCGAACTAGACGAGCAAATGATTCAGTGGTTCGTGCCAACCGGCAAACCAATCCATATTTTGCTCAGCAAGTGCGACAAGCTCAATAAAAGTGAATGTAAGCATGCCTTAGAAGCCGTACGTAAACAATTACAACAATACGATCCAGCGTTACCCGATGGCAATGGTGATTCCATGAAACTTACGGCACAATTATTCTCAAGCACCAAGCGCATTGGTCTCGAAGAGGCCGACAATATTGTTATTCAATGGTTATTTGCAGCGGAGACTCAAGAAGATGAAATCACAAGCTAACTCTACATTGAGCTTTCCGGCTCATCGCCCTCGTCGTATGCGGCGCGATGATTGGTCACGCCGCCTGATGCAAGAAAATCATCTCAGTACAAGCGACCTAATCTATCCAGTATTTTTACTCGAGGGCACCAATCAATCTCAAGCTGTTGCATCAATGCCAGGGGTTAATCGCGTATCACTCGATTTACTTTTTAGCGTTGCCGAAGAATGTGTTGCATTAGGCATTCCCGTTTTGGCACTCTTTCCGGTGATTGATGCATCTCTAAAAACACCCGATGGCAAAGAAGCGTTTAATCCGAATGGCTTAGTGCCAAACGCAGTACGTGAACTCAAGAAACGCTTTCCTAATTTGGGCATCATGACCGATGTAGCACTTGATCCTTACACAAGTCATGGTCAAGATGGTGTCCTGGATGATCAAGGTCGCATCCTGAATGATGAGACCACGGCAATCTTGGTACAACAAGCGTTTGCTCAAGCACAAGCTGGTGTTGATATCGTTGCACCATCGGACATGATGGATGGTCGCATTGGAAAAATTCGCGAAGCCCTAGAGCAAAAAAATCTGATACATACCCGCATCATGGCTTATTCCGCCAAATATGCATCTGCTTTTTATGGGCCATTTCGTGATGCAGTAGGCTCAGTAAAAAACTTAGGGAAGGCTGATAAAAAAACCTATCAAATGGATTGCGCTAATACAAACGAAGCTTTGCGGGAGGTTGCGCTCGATATTAGCGAAGGTGCTGATATGGTGATGGTCAAACCTGGCATGCCCTACCTAGACATCGTTCGCAGAGTACGTGATGAATTTAACTACCCTACTTATGCCTATCAAGTAAGTGGCGAGTACGCCATGCTTAAAGCAGTGGCACAAAATGGTTGGCTTGATCATGATGCTGTGATGATGGAGTCATTGCTCGCATTTAAACGTGCTGGTGCAGATGGCATCTTGACCTATTTTGCACTTGAGGCTGCGCGCCTTTTAAAGGCATCTAAATAATTAGTAGTTCAAAAGGTTAAATGGCTTATGCCCATTTAACTTCTAAGCAGCTTAATTTCCCAAGACTTTTTTCGAGCGCTCGACAAAACGTTGTGGTGGCATGTAGCCAATTACACGTTGATCTTTTAACTCTTCTGAGTTGAGATCAAAGATCAAAATTCCAGGTGGGCCAAACAATCCAAAGCGTTTCAATAAAGCCTGATTGTCGACACTATTCTTTGTCACGTCGGCCTGCAGTAAAACAAATTTCTGTAGCTCTTCATTTACTTCTGGATTAGCAAACGTGTTGACCTCCATCTCCTTACAAGAGATGCACCAGTCTGCATAAAAATCTAACAAGACGATTTTTTTCTGCTCTTTTGCTTGGGCTAAGAATTGCTCTAACTGCGTATTAGAGTCAATCACTGCAAAAATAGCTTTTCCAATCTGATGTTGGCGCTGACCATTAGCCAGAATCTTATTACCTGCTTCACCACTGTTGCTTTGCAATACCGGGGAAGCAATCCAGGCTGCGGTTGCCACCAATAAAACACCCAATGTTCTTTGTAACCAAACCATCCAAATACCGGTGGATGGAATCAAGATCCGGGCCTCAATGGCAATAAACAGGAGCGGCAATCCCATGCCTAAAGCCATTACAAAAAGAAGTCCTGCCCCTAGACTCATTGAGCCTGTTTGAGCAATAAAAGCAAGTACCCCAGCCAAGGGTGCTGTAATGCAAGGGCTGGCTACTAATGTTGAAATTCCTCCTAGAGCAAAGGCGCCCACAAAGCTGCCGCCTTGATGACGTCCCGCTAATTGATCCACCTTTTGTTGCCATGAGTGGGGCATTCTGAGCTCGTATAGACCGAATAGACTCCCTGATAAGGCCAATAGAAGCAATGCAAACCCAATCAGCGCTATAGGGCTTTGTAGGGCTCTTTGAACACTGCCGCCTAGCGCGGCCATCAAGACCCCCGCTAATGCGTACACGCAAGCCATTCCAAGCACGTAAGCCATAGCCAGGAAACTTGCTCGGCCCTTACTAATGGATTTCTTACCCTGCGTTCCAAACACGACGCTTGACAGAATGGGCAGCATCGGAAGTACGCAAGGCGTAAAAGCTAAAGCTAAGCCCAAAATAAAGAAGGCTAAGAATATATATCCTGTAGCCGTACCCTCTAAAAAACGACCAATCACATTAACGTCATCACGCTCACGCCAAACATCCAGCAAACTCAATGTTTTTATCGAATCCTTACTAGCCTCTATTCCATTCAATACTTCAGGTATCGGCCGAGCCTTTACTCCGGGGCCCGAAAGTAAAAATTTCAATGTCATTGGCGGATAACAAATTCCTGCCTCGGCGCAACCCTGTAATTCCAATTCTAGGTAGAGCGGCTTTCCTATTTCAGCTTTTTTATCTAGCGTTATAAGAAATGCCTCTTTATAAACTTGCATTTTCTTTTGAAAAGTTTCATCAAACTTTTCAATACCAGCGGGAAACGATATCTTCACAGCTCCTAATTTATTGGCTTCAGAGCCCATCTTTAAATGGAGAGACTCCTGATAGATGTAATAAGCCTTGGCTGGAAAAATCTCTATCTCGATATCATTTGTATTTGCCACCCATGTCGCTTCAGCCTGAAATGCTTTCTCAGGAGGGAGGAATTCTGGGGCAGCTAATGCATTACCAAGAATGAATAGCAGTGCCAATAAAACAGGGATGAATTTATGAATCAATTTCATAACACTTACTTTACCTCGGCCTCTACCCATTTGCCATATTGCGCCTCGTATTTATCAGGAGCATACGCAATCACCTCAGGCAAATCATAGGGATGATGACTTTTTATAAAATTAGAAATATCAATCCATTTAACTGCAATTGTTTTTGCTGACATGAGAACTTCCTTTTCTTCGCAAATCTTGCCATCCCACCGATAGATAGAATTTACACCCTCTTGGATTTGCACACAGGCAGCCAATTGAGCTTTAATCAATTGATGCGCCATTTCCTTTGCATCCTCTAGTGATGCAAAAGTCGTGATAACAATCAGTAACTCAGTAGATTTATCAAAACTCATTGCATATTTATAACCATATAAATGAAAAAAGCCAGACCTAAGCCTGGCTTTTAATCTCGCTAAGGGGCTTAAGCCTCTTCAGCCACTACTGTTGCTTCAACTTCGGGACGATCTAACAACTCAACCAAAGCCATGGGTGCATTGTCACCATGACGGAAGCCAAACTTCAAAATGCGAAGGTAGCCGCCTGGACGAGTTGCATAACGTGGGCCAAGCTCTGTAAAGAGTTTGGTTACGATATCGCGATCGCGTGTGCGATTGAATGCTAAGCGACGATTTGCTAAGTTATCTTTTTTACCCAAGGTAATCAAAGGCTCAACAACCATGCGCAATTCTTTTGCTTTTGGCAAAGTGGTTTTAATCACTTCGTGCTCCAAAAG
>Ga0114963_10003396_pt1 | contig 10880 bp, 17 predicted proteins | sample C_131016_EF_Meta_FD_87019 | JGI IMG/M metagenome (GOLD analysis project Ga0114963, IMG submission 87019) | Freshwater microbial communities from Lake Croche, Canada to study carbon cycling - C_131016_EF_MetaG | ecosystem: Environmental > Aquatic > Freshwater > Lake | place: Lake Croche, Canada...
AGTCCATCTCCGGCTCGTCTCTCCCCAAGTCCTTTCCTTTCCCCAAGTCCCAGTCCATCCCCGGCTAGGCCTTCCCCAAGTCCATCTGCAAGTCCCAGTCCCTCCCCGCGACCCTCCCCAAGTCCTTCGCCAAGTCAATCACCTCGCATTTCCCCAAGTCCTTTCCTTTCCCCAAGTCCTTCGCCAAGTCCATCTCCGGCTCGTCTCTCCCCAAGTCCTTTCCTTTCCCCAAGTCCCAGTCCATCCCCGGCTCGTCTCTCCCCAAGTCCATCACCAAGTCCCAGTCCCTCCCCAAGTCCATCACCAAGTCCATCACCTCGCATTTCGCCAAGTCCTTTCCTTTCCCCAAGTCCTTTCCTTTCCCCAAGTCCCAGTCCATCCCCGGCTCGTCTCTCCCCAAGTCCCAGTCCATCTCCGGCTCGTCTCTCCCCAAGTCCTTTCCTTTCCCCAAGTCCCAGTCCATCCCCGGCTCGTCCTTCCCCTAGTACCTCTCCAAATTCTTTCCTTTCTCCAAGTCCATCAGCCCGACTTTCCCCGAGTACCACATTACCATTTGGCTTTAAGATAACACCGTTGTCAGGAGTGACTCAATTGAGTGTATCTGGGTCATATTGTCCGGAATTTCCTTATATATATGACGAGGTAAATAAAAGATTTAGTATTCAGGGATAATTCGGGTAAAAATCACTGAATACCCAGGCTACCAGGTAATAGAGTACCCATCAGTATACATTTTTAGTTTTTCTTCGTACGCGGCCCCAAAATTCAATATTTCATTAGATGTATAATCCACGTTGATTCTTTTGAAATTATCGAAACCTACGCGGGCATTTCTAAGTAAACGAAGAATGATCATAATAACGTAGCCAAACAGAGTTTTTGGAATTTTATGTTCCCCCTGAACTTCATTTTCATACACGCGTATCTCTATAACATCATCAGGTGCGAATTTCAAAAATGGCTCATATGGGTTTGCTTCTACACTAGAACCATCAAGAAATATTTGGGTCCGGGACATTTCTGGGACAAACACAAAAGGTATACTTATAGACCGTAGAACAGCCTTCGTGACTGAAAGTTCTGGGGTCTTATCAACTGACATGTATATAGTCTTGTCTGATATGAGTTCATAAGAGCTCACGTAAAACTTGATAGGATATATATCATAAAGGTCTTGAAAAGTCAAATCGCCCCCAAGTAACTCGAGAATTTTTCCTTCAAGTTTTGATGTATCTATGAGACCATACTTATAAAGAAGGTTCTTTATATTGGTCTTTGTGTATTCTTTGATATCAATATCAAATACAGTCTTTATTACCTTTGATAGGTCTCCTCTATGAAAAATATAAAAGAGACCTATGAGAGACCCAATAGACGCACTTGATATTTCTTCGAGGTCACTAAGGACCCCTAATTCTTGTAAACGAACAAGAACTCCTAAAAATTTTATTCCAACCATTCCGCCTGATCCTAAAATCAGACACTTGACCATCTTGAGTCTCTATTACTTATTTTTTAGTTTTTTACGGCTAAAGAGACGCGCATTTAGTAGTACTTGGCAAACTTACCACGGAGAATGGCATACACAATGGCATATACAACGCTGTGAACCGCAACGGCGTTACCACTTGTCTGCCCAGACATGAAGAGACCACGGGAACCTGGAGGAATAGTAAGGAGAACTCCCGGAGACAGAACAACGAACAGTACGAGAGGAACTATGATGTCCGCTGGAGTCATTCCCTTTATGTTGGTGAACAGAGTAATTGCAACGTAATAAATAACAGTGAAAAGGAGGGCATTGAAAAGGAGACCAACACCGAAATGGGTCTGGTTCTTGTTCACCAGAGGCACCATGCCAGAGCTGAGCAGTGCGAATAAAATCGCGGGCGTGAAAACTTTGGGGCTACGCAGATCGATGTTCATCATTTGTATAAGTACACAAAAAAATTATGGACCGTCTTGTCCTCTAGAAGAAAATGAGCCTCATGATTCAGAGACTCCCAAAGAGACACTACAAACTCTGGGGGAACATTCAAATCTTCTGTACTTGGTGGGTCAAGGCAAAAGTCACAAAATGACTGGTACGACTTCCTGGGAAATTCCTCGCGTATCAAAAACCACATGTTCAGTAGTTCAGTACTGTAAAGATCCTCAAAGTCTTCCCGGGTCCAATCTTCATACGGTGAAATTGCTTCGAGTTCCTCCTCCCCTGGAAGATACCAATCATCATCAAAGTAGTAATCACAACTGTACTCGCTATTAATTCCCATTTGGTTTTCCGAGCAAAGACAAAGAAGATCTTTGTTTGACAGGAGCGCTGTCTATTATAGCTTTCATAGCACCCTCAACTTTAACTACATCTCCTGAGAAATAACTCATAAGTCCATTCTTGATAACTTCCTTTGTAATTCCACCTCGTGCATCCTTTGTACGAAGACGAACCTTCTTTTCACCGAGCTTGATGTCTTCAACATCGTTGCTTGCCATTGTATTCTTTATAACCTCCGAAAGTGCCTTTTCTCTCTTTACAAGGACTGATACATCCTTACGAATTTCACTAATCTGTGACTTAAGGGCGACCCATTCTTCAATAGTCGATTTCAATTCACTCATTTTAAAGAGTTAACCAGCCTTGGCTTTAATTGCCAATCTCGAAAGCTGGTCTCATCTGCTCTGGAGTAATCGTGCTCAGGTTGAATATGCTTACTGGATCGCGGGGATTGGGGGGCTCGGATCGGATCTGGAGATTAGAGTTACGGAGAGTGCCACCGACCGTCTCTGGGTATCCAATCTGGTTACGCGGATCGAGGTAGTTCTGGCTGCTCAGAATGTAGTCGGTATTGAACTGAGCAAAATCCTCAGTCACAGGGATCTCATTTGGCTGCAGGGATGCAGCAACCCCACCGCTGGTAGAAGCCCTGGAAATCTCACCTGTAGAACCAGTTGTCATCTTGGTGCTGGAAGAAGCGTCAAAGTCAAGGGGGGCACCCTCGAGCTGAAAGTAAGACATCTTCATCGGTCCGTACATGGACTTGCCGTTCACAAGCACGTAAATAACAAATATTGCCAGTACGATCATTACGATATTGGCAGCAGTCAACTTCATTTTATAATCAACGGGGAAAAAATTCTTCAAATATCCTCATAGTCATCTTCCTGGTGACCGGACTCATCCGTGAACATATAATCTTTTGGAACAACGGCAGAAGTCCTTGTCTTGCTGTGCCTCAGCTGTATCACTCGCCATACCGGCCCGAAAGTCTTTTTGAGAAACCATATACCTACAAGTTCAATCACAATGTCCCATGAAGACCCCGGTACCACAGATGACAAATTTACGCCATTCTTTTCGGTATCAAACGCAATAGCAACTACAGTTCCCTTTATTTTTGCAAAGGGGGCCTCAAGGACACCATCGTCGCTCACTGAAGACTCGTAGACTCCACGTAAGAATGACTCATCAAGCTTCTTGGAAAACCAGCTCTCGCTTGATTCTACTGCTTGCTGAATAATCATATCATCATATTTTTTGAGCTGGACATCTTGGACCTTGAAACAGTTGTCTGTACTGACCTCAGCCCTATTCACCTGTTCAAAAATTCTACCATCCTTGTTTGTTATACGAACAAAATACCGACCATCTGGAAGTTTAGTAGGCTCACTGTACTCCATTTCTACTAGATAAACAAAATATTCCTTTATTACAGTAGATGGATTCTAATTTAGTAGATTCGAGAGCAAGCGCACCTACTGAACTCCCAAAATTACCAGAGCTTTTCTTCCCCCCTGAGATACAAAAAACACTCGACGCCAAAGTGTACGGAATGAGATTATGGATGGTTATACTACTTGCTTTAATTCTCCCCATACCAAAATTTGTAATACCTATATTGATACTTATGGTATTTCCAGGGGTTAAAGATAAACTACGTAACATTATTAGAAATGGCAACAACACTTGAGAGCCTCGAGACCGCAATCAAGTCCCTTCACAAGGAGATGCGCAAGATTCGTCAGCTGCTAGAGGATCCTTCAGGCGAGAAGGCCAAGAAGAGGTCCGAGAATAATAGTTTCAAACGCCCCCTCAAGATTTCAGAGAAGCTCCGTACGTTTCTGAAGTTGGCACCAGGTGAGACAATCTCCCGTTCTGAGGTGACAAAATGCATCAACAAGTATGCAACCGAGAACAACCTCAAGGAGGGCCAGAAGATTAAGCTCGATGCCAGTCTTCGTGACCTTCTTCAGCCTCCAGAGGGTGTTGATATCACGTATCTGAATATTCAGCGCTACATGAAGGACCATTATATTAAGGACGAGACGGTGGCCCCGACTCCGACCAAGATCCCGGAGACTCCGGTTCAGGTTCCAGAGACTCCAGTGAAGAAGACTGGTCGCCCAGTTATTCGAACTCTGGCTTAGAAGAAAAACTCCTAGAGTATAACAAGAAAGAATGCAGAGGAGTGACATTGAAAAAATAGCAGGTACAAAAATCGGGGATATGACCCTGTACAAAACTGCATTTACTCATAAATCCGCACTGAAAGATTTTCCAAACGGAGAATCTTATGAAAACCTCGAATTTATGGGTGATTCGGTTCTTAATTTTATAGTCACAAAATATCTATTTGATAAGTACAACTCGGAAGAGCATGAGGGTTTCCTTACAAAAGCCCGAACGCGTATAGTAAGGGGGACAACACTTGCAAGAATATCTGATTCGCTCGAAATGTGGAGATGGGTCCAAATGGATGAAAAGGGTCTAAGGAATGGATGGAATCGTAATCCCAAAATATTGGAAGATGTCCTCGAAGCATTTATAGGTGCTATGTACCTAGACCTGGGACTTATACATACACGCGTTTTTGTGTTGGGGCTTTTGGAACGTTACCCAGTAGATATAAACTGGGACGACAATTACAAAGACCAATTGATGCGTTGGTGCCAACAGAGAGCTCTAGAAGTCCCGACATATTTTATAGAAGGGTTTACAGATGGAGAATTTTCCGTAAGAGTAACAGTACTTGGGAAAACTGGAACTGGAACCGCAAAGAATAAAAGGCAAGCAGAACAAAATTCGGCACTTGACTTATTGAAGAAAATTGAGGGCCTATAATAAATGATAAGGTACCTCCTTCGAAATAAAAATACGAACGATCCGAAGGTTCGTGAAAGTAAAGAAAAGTTTAGGAAGGCCTGGCAGGTCTACCAGAATGGGAGTCGTACTTATAAAAATGGTAAGCAAATTGGTACTTTAATTACAAATGGAATGTTTGTGTATTCTGAAAAACCTGATACGAGGAAAGCTTCTTACTTTTCAAGGGGTTTTAAGAATGGCATCAAGGCAAGTGTCGCATATTGGATACCCGGAATCGCCGTCAGACACGTGGGCGCCAGATTCCAACGAGTAAAAGGTATACAAAATATACATAAACTGTTTAAAAATAACACACCAGGAAGCATTAGGAATGCACCCAAGAGTCCAAGAACTGCTCTCAAAAGGTCCCCAGGCCGAACAGCGAAGTATAGAATGGTTCGAAATGAGAGGAACTATGCTTACAGCAAGTGATGTTGCTGCAGCTCTTGGCCAAAACTACTTTAAAAGCCCAGATGCACTTCTTCTTGACAAGTGTGGATACAAGAAGGTCGAGGGGCCGAATGTAAATACTCAAAGGGGCATTGATCTCGAACCAATGGTCAGGGATCTGTATGACGAGCGGACCGGTTCAAAGACGCATGAGTTTGGCCTCGAACAGCACCCGATCCACAAGTGGTTGGGAGGGTCAGTTGACGGAATAACAGAAGATGGTATTCTCGTTGAGATCAAGTGCCCCAATAAATTGTGTAATAAGATACCTGATTATTACTTTCCTCAAGTCCAGGTTCTCTTGGACATAAATGATCTTGAGGAGTGTGATTTTGTCCAGTACCATCAGCCTACAGAAACTTTAAAAATTATTCGAGTCCCGCGAGACCGTGCCTGGTTCGAAAAGGCTCTTCCAGTGATGAAAAAGTTTTGGGACCAAGTACTTTACAAAAGGGCTCATGGAATTTGTGAGATTGATTTTTCTGAGTCTTAAAGGCAAACAACACATAAAATCTAATGAAGCGAATCATCATCAAAGCAAGTGAGGTCGCGGCCGTCATCGGTAAGAATCCTTATAAAACTCCGGGAGAAGTCCGGGACGAACTCTGGAAAAAATATTCACCAGAGACGTTTATAGGTGAAACAAAGACTGAACGGGCCGAAAAAGCTCTCGGGGCCTCAAAGGAAGCCCAAAAGGTCCTTGTTGATGCAGTAAATACTCATGCCAAATCTTCTGACGAGGTTACCAAAATTTTTGAAAATGCCAGGGTCCAGATCCAGGCAGATACAAGTCTGACGACCACCCAGAAAGCCGATGTCACCGATCACTTGAGGTCCAAGGTTTATACTACTCACGGAATTAGGTCCGAGGACAAGACGTCCGACAAGGTCGAAGCAGATGAAAAGACCAGGCTCATACGCGATGAGTCTTTTTATCAACTGAATATTTGGGAAAATTTTCAAATCGTAGGTCGTATTGACCGTATTGAGGAAAAATCAGATGGATCCAGGGTCCTCGTAGAAATCAAGAATCGTACGAGACGTCTCTTCCAGAAGGTTCCAGAGTATGAGTACATTCAGATCCAAACGTACCTTCAGATGCTTGGGCTCAAACAGGCCAGGCACGTGGAGCAGTTTAACAACCAAGTAAACTCGACGAACATTTCACGTGATGATGAGTTTTGGGAAAGGGATGTCTTACCGGCTCTTATACAGTTTTGTAAAGAAGTTTCAGTTGCGATTTCCAAAGGCTCCAGCTAAATTAGAAACTCCCTCGACGCCTCCCACAAATGACTTGGACTGCTCGGATAATCTAGAAAATACTGCAATCACGGAAGATCCGCACAGTGCCATGAAAATTCCAAACAATACAAAGAACAGACCCATTTTCGGGTTTGTTTGCGACTGAGCGCACTTTGTGGGATCTTTGGGGTCATAGTAAATAGTTACACTTGCTCCATTTGAAACTGGCCCCGACCATGATACGTTCTGCACGGTTATAGGGCTTGGGCTCCCAGTGGGACTAAAAGTTACACTTAAAGAGCATGTCACGGGTGGAGAAGAACTACAATTTACATTACTGGTTGTTGCTGTAGCTGTACTTGTATAAACATTAGGGGTCCTCATAATTACAATTCCTATTATGACTACTATAAGTGCAATTGATATAGAACATGCTGCAGTTCCGTATGTCCTTATTTTTCCATAATCTGCGAGTACTTGGGCCATTTTCTTAAAAGTCACCTGTAAAATTATCTAGCTGGTCCTGGATAATATCTAGGCCATGAATAACCGCCTGGGCCGGATACATCTTTCCACGATACTGAACAGTTTCAGTCTTGACCACGAGTTCCCTCGAGCTGAATGGTCCAGCATATGTATCCGGATTGAATTGAGGCCTGCGCAAATTGTTCTCGGTACAGTGTTGAGTAAATACACTGAGGAAGAATCTCTGAGGAACAAACTTGTCTGAACCGTACTGTATCTTTTCCGACTCCAAAAAGTGCTGAAGAGTATTTGTGACACACGAAATCTGCTTTTGCACATCCTTGAAATATTTGGGAACGACCGACCAAACATCCTTGTCTCTGTATTTCTTGGCATAATCAAGATAAGCCCTCACGCACTTTTGGAGGATACTAGGCAATTCAACCTCAAGCTTCTCATCGAGATGGGGATCTGCGCACATAACCTGTTTCGTAAAATTCCAGGCAACGACACGTCTCTGAACACTCCCAGAATTGTCTTTCCAATTTGGAACCTCGTTACCAGCAAGAATACCAGGAACAGTCCACGTCTTACTCAGAGCCTTTTCATTTTTACGAGCAATCGATACATCCTCCCCAGAAACCATAGACTGAAACTCAGCCTGCTCGAGTGCCAGGTCGCCCTTAACCTCCGGAGAAATAAACATAAGTCCTTCATGGATACTCCAGAGCCCAAACTTTTTCTCGATATTATTTGAAAGAGTCCTCACATCTTCGTTATCATAAAATTTCTTGATAACTTTGGTGATGATGGTCGACTTTCCCGACCCGGCAATACCTTTCAGGAACCCAATGACTTGCCACCCGTCCATCTCATTCACATCGAAACACATGCGTCCAGCAAACACATAGAGCCACCTAGAAACATCCTCTGGAAACTTTTGGTAATCCATAACAGATTGAAAGTGTGGAGTTGGAATATCGTACCAATCCTCAGTCCCTGAGTGATCCTCAAACTCCTGGTCAAAATATTTGCAGGCTACTATTGTGGGGTCAAGATTCAAAAACTCTGGACTTGCATATGGGTAAAAACGCGTCACGTATACTTCACCGTCCCATTCCTTACCCACAAATATACCATTCCTAAAAGACCAGACGTGGCGATTCTTTTGAATCTCAGGAAACTGAATATCCATACAATTCGAAAGATGATTGATAGATTCTTTTACATTTCCAGGACGGGCCGTAAGGTTCTTCCACATATCGTACTTGTCTTCCTTTTGAGTACTCATATACACAAAGTCCTTGATTTCCATGATTGATTTCCAGGCCCTTGTGGTATATGGCCCTATAGTAATCTGTTTGCAACACTGTCCCTTGTATCTCTTGAGTCCCTGTCTTTTCAGTTCGTTGAAAAAATACAAAAGTAGCCGTTGATACGAAGACTTTTCTTCTTCGTCGGCCTGTTCTTCAGCCCCGCCCAAAGTCTGTACCCTGAAGAGAGAGCCATCAAAGTCTCCACTAATTGGAACAAGATTAGGATTATTTATACGTTCGTGTACCCGAAACCATCGGAACACAAGTTCATAATAATCATCTACTGTTTCAATGAGTCGTGTGACTCGATCACCCTCAGTCAGACCCAATTCATTATTTCTGTAGTACAGCACAGATAGGAGATTCACGAGACGCCTCTTTTGTTCCGTGACTCGGTCAAGATCTATATTCACAGGAAGACCCGACTCATCCCTCTCAGATTGTTTAAAAAATTGTTCAAAAGGACTCTTGAATGGTATATATTTATCTCCTTTACAATTGAGGCCCATCTGAGTTTCTATATTATCCAGAAAGGACATGAGTTCATCAGGCTGAAACTTATCAACCTCGCACTTGAGCAATTCCATCTTGATTTCTCTGGCATGCTCTGGTGCAACATCCTTTTCGATTGTGTGTACCTTCTCCATTACTTGTATCTAGACATATTTTTTTAATTGGGACCACTCTTGTTCAGGACCCCGAAAATCTTGATGAGAATCTTATTCTGATTTTCCAGGTGCTTACCGACTCGATCTATAGAATTCTTAATGGCATTTGCAATATTCTCACCATCGTCTGTGACAAGAAGATCTTCCAGGGGATTAAAGTCTTCCTCCTCGTCACCAATCTCAAACTCGTCACCTTCCTCTGTAAGATCAATCGGCTCCTCTGGGTTCTTGGCAGTAGACATTTAGTATACACGCGTCTTTTTTTCCGGTTTATTTGGCGCATTTTTTTTTCTTGGCGTACTATAAAATGGCTGGTGGATTAATGCAACTTGTCGCTTACGGCGCCCAGGATGTTTACCTGACTGGTCAGCCCAAGGTTACCTTCTTCCAGGCTGTCTACAAGCGCCACACGAACTTCGCAATGGAGAACATTATCCAGACCGTCAACGGCTCCGTTGGCTCAGGCAATCGCGTGTCTGTGACCATTGCCCGCAACGGTGACCTGATCGGCAACATGTATGTTTCCCTTTCCCCGTCCCTGAGCGCCTCCGCCAAGTCCATCTCCGGCAACAGCGTTCTTAACTACACCAGCGACAACGTGAACCCGGATTACAACTGGATTGCTGAGCGCGCCATTCAGGATCTCGAGCTGACCATTGGCGGTCAGCGCATCGACAAGCACTACCAGGCATGGTGGCGTCTGTATGCCGAGATCTTCCTCAACGACATGGACAAGGCCGAGTGGGGCAAGCTGACCTCTTGCGGCAACACCAACGTCACTGGCATCCAGACCACCGACATCCGCGTGAACCTCCCCCTCCTCTTCTTCTTCAACCGCAACCCAGGCCTGTACCTTCCCCTGATTGCCCTTCAGTACCACGAGGTCCGCCTGGACTTCAATCTGTCCACCGTTTTCGGCAACTTCTTCCAGTCCACCTTCGAGGTCTGGGGCAAGTACGTGTACCTGGACACTGAGGAGCGCCGCCGCTTCGCCCAGAAGGGTCACGAGTACCTGATTGAGCAGCTCCAGCACACCGGCGCTGACACGATCGCCTCCACTGTCACGACCAACACCCAGACTGCCCTCATCCGTCTGTCTTACAACCACCCAGTCAAGGAGCTCATCTGGTGCTACACCAACACCAACTACCAGACCACCACTAACTACAACTCCATGTGGAACTTCTCCTCCAACTGCGCCAACGTCAACATTACCTCCGACCTTGCCCTCTTCCAGACTTCCAACAACTTCGTTCTGCCCCACCACATCGGCGCCCCCCACATCTACACCGGTGCATCTGGCGCTCAGGGCGCCTACGCAAATAGCGCTTCATACTCCAACGTCTTCTGGACTGAGGATGGTTGCGCAACCACCTACAGCGCAAAGGCAGCTGGTCTTCCCCCGTGCGAGGTTGGCCCCCTGTACACCTTCAAGCTCATCCTCAACGGCCAGGACCGCTTCTCCCAGCAGCCCGGCAAGTACTTCAACCTCATCCAGCCATTCTACTACCACACCGGCAACCCCTACCCAGGCATTTACTGCTATTCCTTCGCTCTTCAGCCGGAGGAGCACCAGCCAACCGGCACCTGCAACTTCTCTCG
>Ga0114963_10003397_pt1 | contig 10880 bp, 12 predicted proteins | sample C_131016_EF_Meta_FD_87019 | JGI IMG/M metagenome (GOLD analysis project Ga0114963, IMG submission 87019) | Freshwater microbial communities from Lake Croche, Canada to study carbon cycling - C_131016_EF_MetaG | ecosystem: Environmental > Aquatic > Freshwater > Lake | place: Lake Croche, Canada...
CCGGCCCCCATGCGACCGAGCGCAAGCCCCGGACGCTGGGTAAGGGTACGCAGTAATCCGGCGTTCCTGCGTCTTCTCGTCATCTTCGTGACCAATGGCGTCGCCGCAGCCATCCCCGCCACACTTCTTTTGTTCTTCGTGCGCGACGTGCTGCACGCCGAAGAAGTGACCCCGGTTTTTTTGGCTACGTATTTTTTAGCGGGTGCGCTCGGCATGCCAATCTGGGTTGTCGTCGCCCGCCAAATCGGTCTGCGCCTCGCGTGGCTCGCCGGCATGGGGCTCTCGGTAGCGGGTTTCGCCTGGGCGCTGGGTCTCGGTTCCGGCGATGTGTGGGCGTTTGGTGCGGTCTGCTTTGTCACGGGGTTCGCACTCGGCGCCGATCTTGCCATCCCGGGCGCCCTGCTCGCCCAAGTGATCGCCGACCACGGCGATCGCGGTCCGGCCAGCGGCGCCTATGTGGGCTTCTGGAACCTCGCGACCAAAGCGACCCTTGCCATTGCAGCAGGCGTTGCATTGCCGTTGCTCGACCTGTCGGGCTATCAACCGGGCCAGCCGGGGGGCGAGATTGCACTCTCACTCGTCTATGCGGCGGTGCCCTGCGGGCTCAAACTCCTGGCCTGTGCGATGCTTGGCCTGATGCCGCCCGAACCGCAAGTCGTGCTTGTGAGACAGACCCATGTGGCTTAACGGACTGTTCGCCCCGCTGAATCCCCCCGTCAAAGAGTGGCGGGATCAACGCGTCTGGCTGGTCGGCGCCTCCAGCGGAATCGGCGCCGCACTCGCTCGCGAACTCGCCCGTCGCGGCGCCCGGATCGCGGTCTCAGCGCGCCGCGAACAATCCTTGCACGACGTGCTCGACGAGGTCAGCGGCGGCCCGAATCAGCGCCCGTTTGATGCGCTGGTCTTGCCACTCGATGTGACCAACCCAGGCGCCCTTGCAGCGGCCCGCGATGCCATCGTGGCAGCGTGGGGTGGGATCGACGTCGTCATCTGGCTCGCCGCGCTCTGGGTCCCGATGCGCGCCGACAATTTTGACCTAGCGGCAGCCCGGCGCACGATTGAGATCAATCAAATCGGCGCACTCAATCTACTCGCCGCGGTGTTGCCGGTCTTGCTGGATCAGGGCCGCGGACAATTGGTCTTGACCGCCAGCGTGGCGGGTTGGGGCGGCATGCCCAAAGCGCTTGCCTACGGTCAAACGAAGGCCGCACTGAACCACCTGGCGGAAACCCTCTGGATCGATCTCCATCCTCGCGGCATTGGAGTGGCCGTCGTCAATCCGGGGTTTGTCGACACGCCTGCCACCGCAACCAATTCGTTCACGATGCCAGCACTGATCAGCGCGGACGAAGCCGCGCTCAGGATTTTGGCGGGTATCAGCGCGGGAGAGTTCAACATCCACTTCCCGCGACGGTTCACGGGCGTGCTGAAGTTCTTACGGTTGCTCCCGATCCGCTGCTGGTTTGCGGTGATCCGCCGCACCACGGGCTTGTAACCGTTCTTCAAGCGAGAATTTCATGACCGGCCCAGCGGACCCGCGCGATCATCCAGCGATTCCGATCCAGCGAATCTCACGACTATTTAGTACGATCTCGCCGGCAGACATTCCCCACCTCGCCGACCACTACTGCGAGGATGCGGAATTTGTAGATCCCTTTAATGCCGTCCGCGGGATTCAGCCGATCGAACAGATCTTTCGGCACATGTTCGAGCGTCTGGAAAATCCCCGTTTCGAGGTGCTCACGGCCATTGGCGATGCCAACGAAGCCATGCTGACCTGGGACTTCCGCTTTCGCTTCCGCAATGCCTGGCTGCAGCGCCCCACCGACCCAGATCAACGCATCCACGGGGCGACCCGACTGGTGTTTGCGCCGGATGGCAGGGTCCGCCTGCACCGCGATTACTGGGATGCCGCCGCTGAGTTCTATGAACATCTTCCACTGATTGGGCCCGTGATGCGGCGCCTGCGAAAGGCGGGGGCCGCGCCAATCCCACCCTGTTATCCTTAAGGGTGAGGGGTTCCTTTCCACTGTAGACGGTCCACAGCCATGCTTTACCCAGATTTGTTCAAATCCTTTGAGCGCGTGCGTTGGAGCATGGACGACGACGTGCCTTGGGATCAGTTCGATGCGTCGAAGCTATCGCCCGAGCAGGCACAGACGATCAAGTGGAACGCGATCACCGAATGGGCCGCGTTGCCAGCCACCGAGATGTTCTTGCGCGACAACCGCCACGACAGCGACTTTTCTGCATTCATGTCGGTCTGGTTTTACGAGGAGCAAAAACATTCGCTGGTTCTCATGGAATATCTGCGTCGTTTCTGCCCAGATCTGATGCCGACCGAAGCTGAACTACACGCCGTACGATTCGAGTTTGACCCGGCGCCCCCTCTCGAAACGCTGATGTTGCATTTCTGCGGCGAGATTCGGCTCAATCACTGGTACCGAAGAGCGGCCGAGTGGCACACCGAACCCGTGATCAGGGCCATCTACGACATTATTTCGCGCGACGAAGCGCGCCATGGGGGCGCCTACCTTCAGTACATGCGCAAGGCCCTGGTCGATGTCGGCGACAACGCCCGAGCCGCGTTTGCAAAAGTTGGGGTTTTGATGGCCTCGGCGCGCCGCACCGCGCAGGCCCTGCATCCCACGAACTTGCATGTCAACCAGTCACTCTTCCCCAATGACACCGTCCAGAGTCGACTGCCCGAACCCGGCTGGCTCGAGCGCTGGCTCGATGAACAAATCCGGTTTGATTCGGTATGGGAAGGCAAGGTCGTGGATCGGATCCTGCACAACATGTCGCTCCTGTTCGGTCGTCCGTTCGAAAACGCAACCGCCTTGAACCGTTATCGCAAAGAACTCCTCGCCAGCCTCGCTGCGGGCGCTTTAATGCCTGCGATCACCCCCAAGGCGGGATGATCGACCCCGATCGGATCGCTGGACGCATAGCCCCCGAACGCCTCGCTGCCGCCTCGGGCAGCCCGTCATACGAGCGAAAACTTCATTCGGCCGAACATCTCGTGGATGCCCTCGAGGCATTACCCCGGCCCCGAGTTTTTACCAATGGCGTCTTCGACTTGTTGCACCGCGGGCATGTCACTTATCTCGCGCAAGCACGGGCACTCGGCGGGAGTCTGATCGTGGCACTGAACGATGACGCGTCGGTTCGCCGACTGGGCAAGGGCGCAGACCGGCCAATCAACCCCCTGGCAGACCGCCTCGCGGTCGTTGGCGCGCTGGAATCGGTCGACTTAGTGACCTGGTTCGAGGGCGATACGCCAATCGATCTCATTCGCGCGATTGGCCCAGACATCCTGGTCAAGGGCGGCGACTGGTTGGTCGACGCGATCGTCGGAGCCCCTGAAGTGCTCAGCGCCGGTGGCGCCGTTGTGTCAATCCCGTTCTGTCATGACCGTTCAACCACGGCGCTCCTGGGGCGCGTCCGTGCCGGGATTTAGGGTCTTTTAGTGATTTTTGGCGACTTTTAGCGGCGTTTAACCCTCCCCGCGCCACGGATCTGCAGGAACGTGCTTTGCAAGAAATCGCGCCATGACCCCGCGCTGAGCAAACGCGTCCGGGTCCCAAAGGGTGCTCGCCAACGGGCGCGCCCCACGCCATGCATAGATCCAGGCCGGCGTTGACTCGGGGCCGACAACGATCCGGACGCGCTCGTACAAATCCCCTTCAAATTCGTCCAGGCGCGCCAGGTCTTCGGCACGGACGCCTTCCCAGAGGACGGCCGCCATCGACGATCCTGCGCTCAGAACGGCGCCCGGGTAATCCTCGCCCGGGATCACGTAGCGCTGCCAGCCCTCGACCCGGACCGGCCGGCTCAAATACTGTCCTTTGACCACCGCGCACCAGACCGGCTCAAACATCAGGGAGCCATACGTCAGTACATCGGCGAGTACCTCATGGCGTGGCTCATCCGGGGTCTTTTCCGGGGCCAGCGCGGCGGCCTGCTCCACCGCCTGCGCAATGTCCTGCGGGCGCACCGACACATCCCCTGCGATGACGGTACGAATCCGCGGTGGCGTTCCTGCGCACTGCACCTGCAGGGCGCCACTGTCATCGATCCCGGCCGCCACACCGAACCATTCGGCGCCGCGGGGGTCTAGAACTCGGACCGGCAAGCCAGCCAGCGCATCGCGGGCGCGCCAAAGGGGCAGGAGGTCCGCCAGACCCCGCGATTCGAGTCGGACACAGGCCTCCAGGATGGCCGCAACGACCTGGGTCGCGAGGTCAACCGGATCTTGTCCAGGTTCAGGAACCGGCCTGCGCTGAAGCGCGCCAACAGGAACCCCCAGCGAAGCAAAGGCGGGGTGCTCGAATCGGTTCAGGCCCACACCAATCACGACCCGTTCGATCGGGGCGGCCGGGGAACGTTCGCCCCCCTGACCAAAATCAAGCCCGACTGAATTTCGGCGCACTTCGATCAGAATGCCGCCGATTTTCTGACCATCGATCCAGAGGTCATTGGGCCATTTCAATTTCAAAGACCGGGGTGCTTCCTTGGACTCAATCAGGTGTTCAACCAGGACCGCGCCAACGGCGATTGAGAGGCCCTGCCAATTCGAACTCGGCAGTCGCTGCTCAAACGCGATCGACAGCGCAAGCGAGGCCCCCGGGATCGTGGTCCACGGGCGTCCCATCCGGCCGCGCCCACCGGTCTGCATCCGCGTGATCAGCACCCGGGGCCCGGCCGCATCGGCCTTGAAGGGCAGGTTCAGCAAGTCCGCGTTCGTCGATCCGGTCTGATCAACCCAATCCACCCGAAGCCCCGTCTGCGCCGGATCCCGTCCCTGGGCCAGCGCCCACGCGTCAAGGGCGGGGTGGTTGCACAATGCGCGCTGCAGGGCCCGGGCCGAGGCATCCTGCGAATGTGGTTCAACGCGAACGGGTACTCCCGGAGTCACTGGCGTCATTGTGGGGTCATTGGGGTCACGGGTCGATTGAAGGCTGGGATCTGCCGATCATAGCGGGCCCGCAGGAGCGCTAAACTAGGCTACAGCATGAGGTTCGGACTTTGAGGCGTTTGATCGACCGCCATTTACCCACCCGGCCATCACCCATTGCGCCCGGGGCGTTGGCAGCCTGGGTCTGCGCACTCGCCATCGGGTCATTGTTTCCGATCACCAGTTGGACGGCGCGAGGTCTCGATCCGCTGGCTTTTCTGACCGAACCCTGGCCCCGCTGGTGGACCCTCTCCGATGTCCTGCTGAACGTCCTGGCGTACCTGCCCTTTGGATTATTCGGTGCTCTGGCGACCTGGCCAAGATCGGGCGCCGGGCGATCCATCGGGTGGACAGTTGTTGCCGGTTTTGCGCTCTCGCTCAGCCTGGAAGCCCTCCAGAGCTGGCTGCCCTCGCGCATTCCGTCGCGTCTGGATGTCCTGGCGAACGGGTCGGGAGCACTCATCGGCGCAGTAGCGGGAGCACTGCTCGCGCCCCGGTTAATTGGCCAGGCCCGCCTCAATGCCTGGTTCGGGCGCTGGTTCGCGACGGGGTCGTATTCCGGCTGGTTGATCCTGACCGCCTGGGTCTTGTCGCAGATCGCGCCGCAGTCACGATTATTCAGCGCCGGCGAACTCCAACTGCCCTGGAGCGATCTGGGCCACCTGAACCCCATGCCCTACCTGGCGGGGTTCACCACCGGCTTGACGGGACTCACCGCGGCCGCACTGCTTGAATCACTGACGGTCATCGCCGCGCTCGTGACCGTCATGCTGATCGTCACCGCCTGCACCCGGAACGTGGCCCCCCGCGCGGCCATTGCCGGATCCATCGTGTTGACCGCACTCGCGGGTCGAACCCTCCTGGTCAGTACGTTCATGCCCGAGAGCGCGACCGATCACTGGGCATCCGCCGGTGCTTTGGGTGGGCTTCTTTGCGGCGCGCTCCTCGCGCTCGGTGCCTCGACGCTCAAAGAACGGGCGCGCCGGCGAGCGCTGGTTGCCGCCGCCTTAACCCTGCTGATAACGGGACCCATCAAGCCCGAATTGGCCTTTCAAAATTCGGCCGCGACGGCCTGGTCGAGTGGGTCATGGCGCAATGTCGCAGGATTTCAACATGGGATCGCAAGCCTCTGGCCAGCGCTGGTTCTGGTCTGGGGTGTGCGCAGGCGTTTATGATTCCGGAACCCTGATTTTGAAGAGCGAGCGCCCAGTGAGCCATTTTCAGCGCCACGTGTTTTTTTGCCTGAATCAACGCGATGATGGTCGCGCCTGCTGTGCCGATCGCGGCAGCAAACCAATGTGGCAGCACGCCAAAGCGCGGGTCAAAGCGCTCGGGCTTTCGGGACCCGGCAAGGTCCGGATTAATCAGGCCGGATGCCTCGATCGATGCGATGCTGGCCCGGTGTGTGTTGTTTACCCCGAAGCGGTCTGGTACACCTTTGTCGACCAACACGACGTCGACGAGATCATTGACTCGCATCTTCGCCAGGGCAAGGTCGTCGAACGGCTGCGGGTCGACGGGTGACGCCAAGCTCGCGCCGGGTCACGGTGGCCGGCCCGGCCGGCCGGATTGACTGTACGGTCGATGAGGCACCGGCGCCCTGCGCGGGCATCGCAATCGTGGCCCACCCCCATCCGCTTTTTGGCGGTCACCGCGACAATAAAGTGGTTCAGACCCTCGGCCGGACGCTCCATGGACTGGGCTACACCGTTTGGTTGCCTGATTTTCGGGGGGTTCGCGAGTCTGAAGGCACTCATGATGATGGACAGGGCGAAGTCGATGACCTTGCCGCCGTCCTGGACCAGGCCCGACATGGATCCCCGAACCCCGCCAAATTGGGGGGAGAAGCCATTGTTCTAGCTGGGTTTTCGTTTGGTTCGATGGTCGTGACCCGGCTCGCCACGCGGTTAGCCGCCGCAGAGATGCCGGTGCATCGGCTCATTCTGGTGGGCACCGCGACCTCAAAATGGTCGGTTGACCCGGTGCCGGCAGACACCCTGGTGATCCACGGTGAAAACGACGACGTGGTGCCGCTCATTTCCGTGCTGGATTGGGCCCGCCCCCAGGAGCTGCCGGTGGTGGTGATTCCCGGTGCGGATCATTTTTTTCACCGCAAATTAACCGTGCTCAAGCGCCTCGTCCGTCAAGCCTGGGGTCAGTCCGAGCCCGGCCTATAATCGGGGTCCTATGCGCTGGAATCCTATCCGCCTCCTGGTTTCGCTGATGTTGCTCGTCACAGCGGTACCAGCGAGCTCAGCCCCGCTACCCCCAAGCATCGCGGTTCCGCCGATCGCAGCCAAGTCCTGGCTCGTGCTGGACGTGGCGTCGGGTCAGGTTTTGGCCTCTGAATCGGCCGATCAACGGGTCGACCCCGCGTCCTTGACCAAATTGCTCACCGCCTATCTCAGCTTCGCGGCGATTCGGGACGGGACGCTCAAACTGGACCAACGGCCCCCGGTATCCGAAGCCGCGTGGAAGGCGATTGGTTCTCGAATGTTTATCGAGCCGAACAAACCAGCCACCGTGGAAGAGCTGCTCAACGGCATGATTGTCCAATCCGGCAACGATGCCTCGATCGCCCTCGCGGAAGCGGTCGCGGGGAGCGAAGCGGTCTTTGCGCAACGGATGAATCGTGAGGCCCAGCGCCTCGGGATGACCGCCTCATCGTTCCGGAATGCCACCGGATTGCCCGACCCCCAGCACTACAGCACGGCCGCCGATCTGGCCCGATTGGCCACGCGTCTGATCGACGATTTCCCGCAGTTTTACGCCTACTACGCCAAACGGGAATATGCCTATAACGGGATCCGTCAGCCCAACCGCAACCGCTTGCTCACCCTCGATCCGACGGTTGACGGACTGAAAACGGGACATACCGACGCTGCCGGCTGGTGCCTGATCGCCTCGGCCAAGCGGGAGCAGCAGCCCGGTGGGTTTTCGCGCCGGCTCCTGACCGTCGTCATCGGTGCGCCCAGTGAATCGGCCCGTATCGTCGAGAGCCAGAAGTTGCTGAACTGGGGGTTTCAAAGTTTTGACGCGGTTCGGCTCTTCACGTCGGGCAAAGCCGCTGGGACGTATGAGGTCTGGAAGGGGAGCAGTTCGTCCGTCACCGGGGGGTTCGAGCGCGAGATAACCGTCAGCGTGCCCAAGGGTCAGGCCGATCAGGTCCGGGCCGAGATCGAGCGCCTGCAACCGCTCCTCGCTCCGATTGCCCGCGGTCAGCGAATCGGTACCGTTCGGGTCAAGTTAGGTGACCAGGTTCTGGCCGAACAGCCGATGGTCGCGCTCGGGGCGGTTGACAGCGCGGGCTTTGTCGGGCGCCAGTGGGATTCGGTCCGCTTGTGGTGGCGCACTCGATAGATCATCTTGCCGCACGCCCTTCCTGCACCCTGAACCCTCCCCCTGAACCCTCTGAACTCCATCCATGTTGCCTGCACCGACGACCGTCCTGAACCCAACGGCCGCTGACGACCAGGTCTGCTGGCTCAATGGCGCCTTTGTGCCGCTTGCGACCGCGACAGTCCCGGTGCTCGATCGCGGATTCATTTTTGGGGATGGCGTCTACGAGGTCGTCCCGGTCTATGGGCGGGTGCCGTTCAGGTGGCCCGAGCACCGGGCTCGATTGCGTCGCTCACTGGCCAAACTCCGGATCACAGATCCTTTGGACGACGACCAGTGGGCCAGCCTGATTGAAGCCCTGGTCGCTCGACACGCGTGGTCGGATCAGTTCGTGTACCTGCAGGTCACGCGCGGCGTCGCCAAGCGGGATCACGCATTTCCAGACCCGGCCGTGCCGCCGACGATCTTTGCGATGACCAGCCCCCTCGCGCTGCCCAGTGCAGACCTGCGGTCCCGCGGAGCCCATGCGGTCTCGCTCCCCGATGAACGCTGGTTGCATTGCGACATCAAGAGTATCGCACTCCTGGGCAACGTCTTGGCCCGGCAGGCGGCGGTGGACGCCGGTGCGGTCGAATGTGTGATGTACCGCGATGGAATGCTCACGGAAGGCAGCTCGAGCAATCTCTGGGTCGTCCGCGACGGCACGGTTCTGGCACCACCGCGGGACCATCGGATTCTTGAAGGGATCCGTTACGGGTTGATCAGCGAACTCTGTGAGGCCGAGGGCATTCCTTTTACCGTTCGGCCAATCCTGCGCAGTGAAGTGGAATCGGCGGACGAACTCCTGATGAGTTCGGCGACCAAGGAGATCCTTCCGATCACCCAACTCGACGGCCGCCCAGTCGGTCATGGCGACCTAGCCGGCAAGCCGGGCCCGATCGGCCAGCGCCTTTATGCGGGCTATCAACGGGCCAAATCCAAAACTCAAGCATGAAGCCGGTCGATCGAACTCATGGGCCCTTGGAGACGATCGCCGCGCCCGAACTGCTCACGTTTCCGTGCGAATTTCCGATCAAAATCATGGGCCCGGCAGAGCCCGGCTTTGCCGACACCATGGCAAAAGTTGTCCGTCAGCATTGCCCCGACTTCGATCCAGCCACCTTGGTTCAGAGGCCATCGCGAGCGGGTAATTATCTGGGCCTGACCGCAACCATTCAGGCGATCAGCCGTGAGCAACTCGATACCCTCTACCGTGCCCTGAGTACCCACCCGATGGTTCGGGTCGTTCTTTGACACGCCCGTGATGCGCGCGCACGAGGCGCCGACGATCTGCGAACTGGGCCGCCGGCCCTACCTCGAAACCTGGGAGGCGATGCGCGCGTGGACCGCGGCACGCGAACCGCACACCGAGGACCAGTTGTGGCTCGTTGAACATGATCCCGTCTTTACGCTCGGGCTCGCCGGCCGTACCGAGCACCTCCGGGGTCTGGACCCGGCCGAGGTGGTTCGGGTTGAACGCGGGGGCCAGGTCACTTATCACGGTCCGGGCCAGGCCGTGGTGTATGTCCTGTTGAATCTGGCCCGTCGTCAGCTGTCGGTACGCGCGCTGGTGCAATGCCTTGAACAGGCCACGATCGATTGGCTTGCCGACCACGGGGTGGCAGCACAGCGCCGATCCGGGATGCCAGGTGTGTATTTGAGCGCAGCCTATCCAGACGGTCTGGGACTGGCGAAAATCGCCGCGCTGGGACTCAAAATCGCTCGAGGTTGTAGTTTTCATGGCATCGCGCTCAACCTGGCCATGGATCTCAGCCCCTTCGAGCGCATTCACCCCTGCGGATTTGCCGACTTGCGGGTGACCGACCTGGCAAGCGCCTTGCAAGCCACTCGAACCAACGCGCAAGCGGACGCCGACGCGCAGCCAAACCGACCTCATGACCTTAACGTGACCGCCCTTGCTCGGTCTTTTGCGCAAATGGTGGCATCCTCGCTCGAACGCGAGCCCGCCTTCCCGGATCGCGACTTGCAACCTTCAAATCCAAATTCTGATGACTGACCCCGCGCCCGCCCCAATCGTCATCGATCCCACGCTCAAGCAAAAAGGCGCGGCAAAGACCGCGCGGATTCCGATCAAAGTCGAAGCGATACCCGCACTGAAAAAGCCCGACTGGATCCGGGTCAAGCTGGCGCCCGCTTCATCGCGGTTCCAGGAAATCAAGTCGATCCTGCGTGAAAACCGGCTCCACACAGTCTGTGAAGAAGCCAGTTGCCCGAACATCAGCGAGTGCTTTGGAAAGGGCACCGCGACCTTCATGATCATGGGCGACAAATGCACCCGACGATGCCCGTTTTGCGATGTGGGCCACGGCCGCCCCGACCCGCTTGATCCGCAAGAGCCCGCGAACCTCGCTCGCACCATCGCGGCGCTTCGCCTCGCGTATGTGGTGATCACCTCGGTTGATCGTGATGACCTGCGCGACGGCGGTGCCCAACACTTTGTTGATTGCATCCAGGCCGTCAGGGCGGCCAGTCCCCAGACCCGAATCGAAGTGCTGGTTCCGGATTTTCGCGGCCGAATGGAACG
>Ga0114963_10003398_pt1 | contig 10880 bp, 8 predicted proteins | sample C_131016_EF_Meta_FD_87019 | JGI IMG/M metagenome (GOLD analysis project Ga0114963, IMG submission 87019) | Freshwater microbial communities from Lake Croche, Canada to study carbon cycling - C_131016_EF_MetaG | ecosystem: Environmental > Aquatic > Freshwater > Lake | place: Lake Croche, Canada...
GAGACAACTACTGGTCCCTTAGGCCAAGGAATTTCAAATGCCGTTGGTATGGCTCTGGCAGAAAAATTATTAGCGGAAGAATTTAATCGTCCCGGTCATCACATTGTGGATCACTACACCTACGTATTTTTAGGTGATGGTTGCTTGATGGAAGGTATTAGTCATGAAGTATGTTCGTTGGCAGGTACCCTTAAACTCAATAAGTTGATTGCGCTATGGGATGACAATGGCATCTCGATTGATGGCAAAGTAGTTTCTTGGTTTAACGAAGATACGCCAAAGCGTTTTGAGGCTTACGGTTGGAATGTTCTGCGCGAAGTGGATGGTCATAATGCAGAGGCTGTATCCAGTGCGATCGCTCAGGCTAAGAAGAGTGACAGGCCAACCTTGATCTGTTGTAAGACGGCTATTGGTCAGGGCTCTCCAAACATGGCGGGTAGCGACAAGGTGCATGGCTCACCATTGGGCGCAGCTGAAATTGCTGCAACCCGTATTGCATTGAACTGGCCGTATGCACCCTTTGAAATTCCTAAAGATATTTACGAGGCTTGGGACTTTAAGAAACGTGGTCAAGATGCTGAGCATGAGTGGAATAAAGAGTTCCAGGCTTATAAAAATAAATACCCAGAGCTTGCTTCCGAATTGCAGCGTCGTATGCAAGGCGACTTATCTAAAGACTTCTCCAAAACTTTAGATGCGTATTTAAAAACTTGTGAAACCAAAGCGGAGACGATTGCTACTCGCAAGGCCAGTCAAAATGCCATCGAGGCTTTGGCTCCAGTATTGCCAGAGTTTATGGGTGGCTCTGCTGACTTAACAGGCTCTAACTTAACCAACTGGTCTTCATGTAAAGCTGTGCGTGGTGACCAGTGGGGTAACCACATTAACTACGGTGTGCGCGAGTTTGGTATGAGTGCCATCATGAACGGTATCGCTTTGCATGGTGGCTATATTCCATTCGGCGGCACCTTCTTAACCTTCTCTGATTACAGTCGTAATGCATTGCGTATGGCTGCATTGATGAAGCTGCGTAGCATCTTTGTCTTTACTCATGACTCTATTGGCTTGGGTGAGGACGGCCCAACCCACCAGTCTGTAGAGCATGTCGCAAGCTTGCGCCTCATTCCAAATTTAATGGTTTGGCGTCCATGTGACACTACTGAGAGTGCAGTTGCCTGGGGTGCAGCGATTGAACGAAAGATCGGCCCGAGTGCGTTGATATTTAGTCGTCAAAACTGCCCATTTGTGTCACGTAATAGCCAACAAGTAAAAGATATTGCACGCGGTGGATATGTTTTACGTGATCCCAAGAAATCCAAAATCAATGCAGTGATTATTGCTACCGGATCTGAAATTGCCTTGGCATTACAAACAGCAGAGCGTTTAGATGGCGAAGGCTTTGGTATTCGTGTGGTCTCGATTCCATCAACCACAGTATTCGATCAACAAGACGCTGCTTACAAAGCAAAAGTGTTACCTGCGGATATTCCGCGCATTGCTGTTGAAGCAGGCGTGAGTGATTTCTGGTGGAAGTATGGTTGTGCAGCAGTGCATGGTGTTGATACCTTTGGTGAATCTGCTCCAGCACCTGTGCTTTATGAATATTTTGGCTTGACTGTGGATGAGATTGCTAAAACAGTGAAGCAATGTATTGCCAAGAAAAAATAATTTATCTGTTTAAGAATTTAATATTAGCAAGGGAAATGGAATGACAATTCGTGTCGCAATTAACGGTTATGGTCGTATTGGTCGTATGGTCTTACGTGCTTTGTATGAGGATCAAGGCAACGGTAAACCAAGGCGTGATATCCAAATCGTCGCAATTAATGCAATGGGTGATATCGATATCAATGCACACCTGACCCAATATGATTCTGCGCATGGTCGTTTTCCCGCTGAAGTAAAAATAGATGGCGATTGCATGTTGGTCAATGGCGATCGCATCAAGATGTTCTCAACCCGTAATCCTTTGGAAACCCCTTGGGGTGAATTGGGTGTGGACTTGGTGCTCGAGTGCTCAGGCAAATTCACCTCAAAAGAGAAAGCTATGGTGCACATTTCTCAGGGCGCGAAGAAGGTATTGATCTCTGCCCCAGGTGAAAAAGATGTGGATGCCACTATTGTTTACGGCGTAAACCAACAGGTTCTCAAGCCAAGCGATGTCGTGGTTTCTAATGCAAGCTGCACAACTAACTGCTTAGCCCCATTAGTTAAGCCATTGTTAGAAAAGATTGGCATCGAATCTGGCTTGATGACCACGATTCATGCATTTACAAATGATCAGGTTTTGACGGATGTGTATCACAAGGATATGCGTCGTGCACGCTCTGCTGTGACCAGTATGATCCCGACTAAGACGGGTGCTGCAAAAGCGGTTGGTTTGGTATTGCCGGCTTTGGCAGGGCGCTTTGACGGTTTTGCGATGCGCGTGCCTGTGATCAACGTTTCTGTTGTAGATCTAACCTTCGCTGCCAGCCGTGCTACTAGCCTCGATGAGGTGAACTCTATCCTTAAAACAGCAAGTGAGGGCGAGTTAAAAGGGATTTTGGGCTTCAACACCTTACCTTTGGTTTCAATCGACTTTAATCACGACCCACGCCCAAGTATTTACGATGCTTCTCAGACTCGCGTATCTGCCGATGGGAAGTTGGTCAAAGTGCTGGCTTGGTATGACAACGAGTGGGGTTATTCAGTCCAGATGCTCAATGCAGCCGAAGCATTGATGGCAGTAAAGTAATGCACTTTTCAGCTTTTAATGACTAAAGCTGTTAAATGCTTGATTTATAAGTAAAAAGACCTCAATTGAGGTCTTTTTACCAATGTAGCTCAAGCTTTGGGTTTATTGCTGCAATTTTTCTTCTGACAGTGCCCATACATCGCTAAAGAGTGTTCTTGCAGCTTGAAACCCAGATTTTTAGCGATATCACGTTGCCTTTTTTCAATTGCCTCGTCTACAAACTCCTCTACATGACCACAGTCGAGGCATACTAAGTGGTCGTGGTGCTGACCCTCATTGAGCTCATAAATAGCCCGACCATCACCTTTGCTAGACTCAAAATGACTGCGGAGAAGCAGGCCGGCTTGTTCAAATTGGGTTAGCACTCGATAAACCGTGGCTAAACCAATTTCTTTATCATCCTGCGCTAAGGCCATAAAGACATCTTCAGCGCTGAAATGGGTCCCACCATTTTGATGAAAAAAGTCGAGGATTTTCATGCGTGGACCGGTTGCCTTGAGGCCAATGTCGCGTAAATCTGCTGGAGTCGGATTTTGGTTCATATTCATGGGTTTGGGAGCTAAAATCAATGTCTTAATGATACGGCCTGCCATGCAAAATTGCCTTCGACTTTTTACTCTTCTGATGCACTCCATTTCTGGGGTGTTTGCCCTCGCTAGATCCGGGCTAGTCATTAGCGCTGTAAGTGCTGTAATAATCGCTTCAGGATGCACCAGTGCCGTAGATGACACCCAGCGCGCTTGGATGAATAAAGTTTTTAGACCGTATGTACCTGATGTTGTCCAGGGCAACTTCATTTCCAGTGAGCAATACGCCAAACTGCAGATTGGTCAGAGTCGTGAGCAAGTTCGTCAAATTCTGGGTACGCCTTTGTTGTCAAGCTACTTCCACGCCAATCGCTGGGACTATGTATTTGAATTTAAGCGCGCCGGCCAGGTGATGGGTAAAGAACGTCGCGTTACCGTATTTTTCGAAGGCGATAAATTGGTGAAGTTTCAGGGCGATGCTTTGCCAACCGATGTGGAGTTGGTTGCTGAGATTGATGGCTATGCAAAAACCAAGCGCTCATTTTGGGATGTCATGACAGGATCTAATAAACCTCCAGTAACACCGCCTTTGCAGCAGCCTGAATTGTTGGTTCCGAGCCCAACAAATAATTTACCAACAGGTGCCCCAGTTCCTAGTAGTGGGTCTGTGAGCGCTAAATAAAGAGCGAAATTTGAAGTGAGCAGTCTGGGCTACTACTTTTTTGGCTTGATTGAATTTCTAGATTATTTACTTAAGAAGTGATGAATTAAATGATGAAAATCGCGATTGCTGGTGCAACTGGTCGTATGGGAAAAATGTTGATTGAGGCGGTACTCAATTGCACTGATGCTGAGCTCGTTGGCGCATTAGAGCATGAATCTTGCTCTCTGCTTGGAGAGGATGCCGGCGCCTTCCTGGGTAAAAAAACAGGCGTAACCATTACATCGGATGTGACAAAGGCTTTGACTGGTGCGGAGTTTTTAATTGACTTCACTCGCCCCGAGGGCACTATGGCTCACTTGGCTGTGGCACAAAAGACCGGTAGCAAAATGATTATTGGCACTACTGGTATAAGCCCTGAGCAAATTGACAGCCTCAAAAAAGCCTCTGCACATTTAGCCATTGTATTTGCCCCCAATATGAGTGTTGGTGTGAATGCCACATTTAAGTTATTGGAGATTGCCGCAAAGATGTTGAATGAAGGTTACGACATTGAAATTATCGAAGCCCACCATCGTCATAAAGTAGATGCTCCCTCTGGCACTGCGCTCAGAATGGGTGAAGTGATTGCTGACGCTCTTGGCGAAAAATTAGATGATGTCGCAGTCTATGCTCGCGAAGGTCACACCGGAGAACGTAAAGCAGGCTCTATTGGTTTTGCAACGATTCGGGGTGGTGACATTGTTGGCGATCACACAGTCTTATTTGCGGGTGAAGGTGAACGCATTGAGATTAGCCATAAATCCTCTAGTCGTCAGTCTTACGCTCAAGGCTCTTTGCGCGCTGCTCGTTTCTTGCAAGCTCAGAAAGCAGGTTTATACGATATGCAAGATGTGCTTGGCCTACGTAAGTAAGCGAAGTAAATCAGCGAAGTAAGTTAGTTTAGTAAAACAGAATAGAAGAAAAGAGTTGTATTGAATGAGTAAGGATTACGATCACCGGAATATCGAAGCAGCAGCGCGAACTGATTGGGAAAGTACGCAAGCCTACAAGGTCAGCGAAAACATACTCGATCCTTCTGGTAAGCCAAGACCAAAATATTACGCTTGCTCAATGTTGCCTTATCCATCAGGTAAGTTACATATGGGTCACGTTCGTAACTACACCATCAATGATGTGATGGCGAGACAGTTGCGCATGCAGGGTTATAACGTACTGATGCCGATGGGTTGGGATGCGTTTGGTATGCCTGCTGAAAATGCGGCGATTCAGAATAAAGTGCCGCCAGCTAAATGGACCTACGACAACATTGCTTATATGAAAAAGCAAATGGCGGCGATGGGTTTAGCAATTGATTGGTCACGTGAAGTTGCTACTTGTAGTCCAGATTACTATCGCTGGAATCAATGGCTTTTTTTGAAGATGCTTGAAAAGGGAATTGCTTACCGTAAAACGCAGGTGGTGAACTGGGATCCCGTTGATCAAACTGTTTTAGCAAACGAGCAGGTGATTGATGGGCGTGGATGGCGCTCAGGTGCTTTAGTAGAAAAGCGTGAGATACCAGGCTACTACTTCAATATCACCGCTTATGCAGAGCAACTTTTATCTGGTCTAGATGGTTTGGGTTGGCCCGAGCGTGTGAAGACGATGCAACAAAATTGGATTGGCAAAAGTCGGGGCGTACGCTTTGCATTTAAGCACGAGATCCAAGATGCCCATGGCAACTTTGTTCAAGACGGTCAGCTCTATGTATTCACCACGCGTGCTGACACCATCATGGGTGTGACATTCTGCGCAATTGCGGCAGAGCACCCAATAGCAACACGGGCCGCCATTGACAATCCAGAATTAGCTGCTTTTATTGAGAAATGCAAAACTGGCAGCGTGATTGAGGCTGATCTCGCCACCCAAGAAAAAGAGGGCATGTTCACCGGCCTTTATGTGACACACCCCTTGACCAATGAGCCAGTGCCAGTATGGGTGGGCAACTATGTACTGATGTCTTATGGTGATGGCGCTGTCATGGGTGTGCCTGCACATGATGAGCGTGACTTTGCATTCGCCCTGAAATACAACTTGCCAATCAAGCAGGTGATCGCTTTGCGTTCCTCGTCGGACATGTTCAATACTAGCCATTGGCAAGATTGGTATGCCCAAAAAGAAGAGGTGGTTTGCCTCAATAGCGGTAAATACGATGGCCTATCGTATGAAGATGCTGTAGATGCTGTCGCTATAGACTTAGAAAAAATGGGTATTGGCGAAATCAAAACTACATACCGTTTGCGTGATTGGGGCATTTCTCGTCAGCGCTACTGGGGTACACCGATTCCGATTATTCATTGTGGAGATGATCAGAACCCAGGTTGTGGAGCAGTCCCCGTGCCTGAGGCTGACTTACCAGTTGTACTACCGGAGGACTGTGTACCAGATGGCAGCGGTAACCCGCTCAATAAGCGTGCTGACTTTTTAAATGTGAAATGTCCGCAGTGCGGCAAACCTGCGCGTCGTGAAACTGACACCATGGATACCTTTGTGGATTCCTCTTGGTATTTCATGCGCTATACCGGATCAGATGTGAAGACGATGGTCGATGAGCGTAATGAATACTGGATGCCGATGGATCAATACATCGGCGGTATTGAGCATGCAATCTTACATTTACTCTATGCACGTTTTTGGACTAAGGTCATGCGTGATCTCAAACTCATTACTTTTGATGAGCCGTTTCAAAACTTGCTGACCCAGGGCATGGTGCTCAATGAGACTTATTACTCGGAAGACGCTTCCGGCAAGAAGACTTGGTTGAACCCACTTGATGTAGAACTGGAGTTAGATGAAAAAGGTCGACCAAGTGGAGCTAAGTTAAGAGGTGATTCTTCTGGGATACCCGTCATTATTGGTGGTGTTGAGAAGATGTCCAAGAGTAAGAATAATGGAGTCGATCCACAGGCATTAATTGATCAGTACGGTGCTGATACCGCACGTCTGTTTGTGATGTTTGCAGCGCCACCGGAGCAGCAGCTTGAGTGGTCTAGTGCTGGTGTAGAGGGCGCTTCCCGTTTTTTACGTCGTGTTTGGGTGTATTCCATTAGTCAGGCGGATGCGATTCAAGCTGCAGGGGAAATATTACCTGCTGATTTAAATGATGCTGAAAAAGAGTTACGTCGTGAGGTGCACACCGTTCTCAAGCAAGCCAATTTTGACTATCAGCGTCGCCAATACAATACCGTTGTCTCTGCCGCAATGAAGATGCTGAATGTTTTAGAGCCAATCAAATTGGATGCAGGTTCTGCAGTTTGTCCAGTTGTATTGCGGGAGTGCCTAGGTATTTTGATTCGAGTGCTGTATCCAGTGGTTCCCCATTTAACCCATGCCCTCTGGAATGAATTAGGATACGAGAAGTATTTCGGCTCCCTCTTGGATGCGCCTTGGCCTATAGTTGAAGAGGCTGCATTGGTGCAAACTGAGCTCACCATAATGTTACAAATTAATGGCAAGTTAAGAGGTGATATTCGTGTACCTGCTGATGCAACTAAAGAGCAAATTGAGACAATGGCATAGAAAAGCGAACCTGATGAGATAGTAATGAATAGATCTGCACCGAAAAACATGATTGTGATACAAGACCGCCGCATTAAAATCGTTGCCTAGATCGCTCAGGTATTTTGAAAAGAGATAATCATATGCGCATAAATTACCTTCGACGTAGCTTAATGGGTCTACTGGTGCTAACTCCAGTGAGTGGTCTCGTGGCATGTGGCTTTCGCTTGCGAGGTATGGTGGATTTACCGTTTAAGGCTATTGCCATTACAGGCAACCCTTCGCCACCGTTGCGGGGAGATTTGCAAACAGCTATCTTGACGGGTACTGAGACTAAAGTTGCTATTAGTCCAAACGATGCGGATCTGATCCTCGAGATTACTAATGATGTAAGTGGGCGTGAAATCTTGGCCTACAACGCCAATGGTCAAATCTCAGCTTATCGCCTCAATATTCGCGTTGGATTTAGAGTATTTGATAAGGGCGGAACAGAAATTGTTCCAGAGGCTGAAATTTACATAACTCGAGATATGGACTTCTCGGTATCAACTGTTCTGGCTTCTGATGCGCAGATGCAGCAGTTTCTATCCTTAATGCGCCGAGATCTTGCTGTACAGATCTTGCGTCGCATTGCTGCCTCCGCAAGAGCACCAAAAGCCAGAAGCTTTTAAGGAATGATGAGTACTTCACATGGTTAAGAGTGATGCACTCCAAATTCATCTGAAGTCGCTCAATTCTGCTGCTGCTTTAAAGCCGCTGTATATTTTTAGTGGGGATGAGCCTCTCCTCATGATGGAGGCAATGGATCAGTTGAGAGCTATTGCGAAAAAAATGGGTTACACCGAGCGAGAGGTTCTCCTGCAGGAGCGTGGCTTTGATTGGGGTGAGCTCCTGAATGCTGGTCAGACCATGTCCTTATTTGGCGACAAGCGTTGGGTTGAGTTACGTATCCCAACAGGCAAACCAGGGCGTGATGGTGCTGAAGCGCTTAAGCAGTTTTCTACTCAAATTGAATCACAGGCAGTAGGGCCCGAAGGGCCAGACACGATTGTTTGCATTATTTTGCCAAGGTTAGACGGTAAAACTAAGACGTCAGTTTGGTTTAGTGCCCTAGATGAGGCTGGTATGGCAATCCAATTGGATTCTTTGGAGCGCGCGCAGTTACCGCAATGGATTGCAGGACGCCTGAAGAAGCAAGGTCAAGAGGTGGAAGCTGGTCCAGAGGGTCAGCGCGCCTTAAGTTTTATTGCGGAGCAGGTTGAGGGTAATTTAATTGCAGCCCACCAAGAAATTCAGAAATTGGGTTTATTGCACCCAACGGGCGTGCTCACTGAAGAGCAAATTCGTTCTGCCATTTTGAAGGTAGCGCGGTATAACGTGTTTGAGTTGACAGAAGCCATGCTGGCTGGGGATCTAGCTCGCCTTAATCGCATGTTAGATGGCTTGAAGGGTGAGGGCGAGCCCTTGGTTTTGATCTTGTGGAGCGTGACTGAAGAGCTTCGGATACTATCGAAACTAAAGGTAGCAAGTGATGCGGGTGAATCCGTTCAACAACTCATGCGTGCGAATCGCATTTGGGGTAACAAAGAACGCTTGTATCCGATGGCGCTCAAGCGTATACAGCCCTTAAAGTTGCGTAGAGCCATGCAGCTTGCAGCTGGCTTGGATCGCCAGGTGAAGGGTTTGCATGCAGCAGATTTACCAGCAGATCCATGGGATGGTCTGCGTTTGGTGGGTAATTTATTGCGCTAGTCGCAATATGAGGTTCAAAAATATTAAATAGCGAATTAAATAATGAGTGACTCAAACAAGTTTATTAAGCAGATGATGCAAGAAATTGGGCAACGTGCTCGTCAAGCATCACGTGCTATGGCGCGCGCCTCTAGCGAGCAAAAAAACCAAGCCTTGAAACAGATTGCGAAATTAGTTCGCGAGAAGGCCGATGATATTCAAAGGGTTAATCAACTCGATGTAGCTCGTGCCCAAGCCAATGGTCAGGATGCTGCATTCATTGATCGTTTAACGATGACACCTAAAATAATTGAGTCAATGGCTTTGGGTCTAGAGCAGATTGTTTCCCTAGAGGATCCTATCGGTAAGATTTCTGCTTTGCAAAAGCAGGCCTCAGGCATTGAGTTAGGTCAGATGCGTGTGCCACTGGGAGTGATTGGCATCATTTATGAATCTCGTCCGAATGTAACGATTGATGCAGCGGCACTCTGTTTGAAGTCAGGTAATGCAGTGATTTTGCGCGGTGGGTCTGAGGCAATTGATTCCAACACTTTGTTGGCGCAATTAATTCAAGAGGGTTTGGATGCTGCTCACTTGCCAATGGATGCAGTTCAGGTAGTAAGCACCACTGACCGCAGTGCCGTCGGTGAAATGATTACCATGACTGAATATATTGATGTCATCGTGCCACGCGGTGGCAAGAGTTTGATTGCTCGTTTAATGGCAGAAGCTCGCGTACCCATGATCAAGCATTTAGATGGTATTTGTCATACCTATATTGATGCGGATGCCGATATCGCCATGGCCATTAAGGTCTGCGATAACGCAAAGACGCAACGTTATGCACCTTGCAATGCAATGGAGACTTTGTTGGTCAATAAAGCAATCGCCCCACAGGTATTACCTGCTCTTTGCAAAATCTATCAAGATAAGGGTGTTGAGTTGCGCGTGGATTCGCTCACACGTAAAACACTGGAAGCGGCTGGCTTTCAGAAGTTAGTAGATGCAACAGAAGAAGATTGGCAGACTGAGTACCTAGCTCCAATTTTGTCGATTAAGACCGTTGCAGATATGGATGAAGCCATGAGCCATATCGAGCAATACGGTAGCAAACATACTGATGCCATTATTACGACCAATACAGCACGGGCTAATCGTTTCCTGCGCGAAGTTGATAGTGCTAGCGTGATGGTGAATGCGAGCACACGCTTTGCCGATGGCTTTGAATATGGTCTTGGCGCTGAGATCGGTATCTCGAATGATAAATTGCATGCGCGTGGTCCTGTAGGGTTGGACGGATTAACCTCCCTGAAATATATCGTCATGGGGCATGGCGAGATTCGTACTTAATTACTCAAACACAATAACAAGGAAACGATTCATTATGGGTAATGCGTACTTATGGACCAAGACATTGCATATTGTCTTGGTTGCCTCATGGTTTGCAGGCTTATTTTATTTACCTCGAATTTTTGTGAACTTGGCCGATGAAAAAAACCCCGAGGTATATGTGCGTCTTCTGGGCATGGCAAATCGACTATTTCGTTTTATGACTATTTTGGCAGTGCCAGCGGTTCTGCTGGGACTCACTCTGTGGTTGCATTTCAAAATCGGCTCTGGAGAAATCTGGATGCACGCTAAAGTATTGTTCGTTTTGCTGATCATTGGATATCACCACGCTTGC
>Ga0114963_10003399_pt1 | contig 10877 bp, 14 predicted proteins | sample C_131016_EF_Meta_FD_87019 | JGI IMG/M metagenome (GOLD analysis project Ga0114963, IMG submission 87019) | Freshwater microbial communities from Lake Croche, Canada to study carbon cycling - C_131016_EF_MetaG | ecosystem: Environmental > Aquatic > Freshwater > Lake | place: Lake Croche, Canada...
CCACACCTTCCACTTCTCCTGCATCTCCCGCTGGTTCGGCTCCCAGGAGAAGGGCTCCTGCCCCTGCTGCCGCAAGGAGATGGGTGAGAAGGAGGACTTCCACGCCCCAGCAGAGGAGGAGGATGAGGAAGAGGACGAAGACGACGACGAGGACGAGGAGCCTTACACCGCCTGGCTCAATAAGACCCGCCTTCTTGAAATCCTCTACCAAAGCGGCGCACGCCTCAACATCTGCGAGATCTGGGACACACTCGTGCGCAAGCTGCCCATCGCAGACGCCCTCTGGCCAGGTGATGTGCGCCTGGAGTTCTGCGAGGACGAGCTCCGCTTCCTCATCTTAGGCCTCGGCGGGCGCTACATGCGCAACCTTGACTGGGAGCTCTTGCTTGACGCAGAGGAGGTGCCTATGACCGGCTCCTTCAACAGCTACACAAACGAGGTCTGGCGCGTCCCAGATATCTGGAACCTCAAGGAGGACGGCACCTGGACCCTCCAGGTTCACAACCCAGAGGAGATGACTGGCGTCTGCGCTGTCCTCCCCCCCCTCACACCCCTCGTCCCCTTCGTGGAGAAGACTGCGACAAAGATCCAAGCAGTCTGGCGAGGCTACGCAGCACGCCACGCCCGGGTCTTCGCAGCCTAAGTGGACAAAAGACAAAGGACAAATACAAAAACTAGCAAAAGAACAAAGGAAAAAAACAAAACACAAGACAAAAAGATTTTTTCCTTATTACTTACACCTCTAAGAAAAAAAATGGGTTTTTTCTTTTGCTTTGCGACCATAGAGGTCTTTGTCTTATAGGTGTTGGTTAGCAGATCTAGTCCGTGTACCAGCTGCCCTCAGGCTCGTAAAGGATGTTGCTGCGCTCATAGCCCCGCTCGTCCTCAAGAGCCTCCTGCTCCTCGTAGTAGCCCTCTGGCGCCTCGCCCTCGTCGTAGTAGGCCTTCCACTTGTGCTTGCGCACAGAGTTGTCCACCACGAACCAGCGGGTGTCAACCTTCTCTGGCGCAAGGAACTTGGACTCGCCCGTGATGCCAGGCGCATGGCTCAGGTGCGGGCGGCTCTTCACACCGATGCTCGCCTTAGACCACTTCTGACCAGGGACAACCTCGCTGCCAACACAAGGCTTCAGACCAAGCGCAAGGTCTCGGTAGTGCGCACGGTTCTCCTGGATCTTCTTCTCCTTGATCTGAGCTGCGCTCTCGCCGTCTGCGGACTCTGACTTGCGCATATTGAAAGACATAGTGTGTGGTTGGGGGGACTTGGTTTCCATAACCATTACACTTCAATTTTTTTTGGTGGCTCAAAGATTAATTAAGAGTAATACATAATGGACCATAGAACTGCTTGGAACAAACAAATGGAAGAAAAGAAACAAGACTTCCTACACTTCTGTAAACTCCACGGATATAATCCAGAAACATATTATGAACCACCCCCTGGTAAGATTATCGTCGCTACTCGTATGGTCCCCGTATCACAAGGAGAACAAGTTGGCGCGAATGGTCTTTTGTGGAAGGACACTCCAAGACAATCCCTGGAATCAAGATTTCCCATGGCACCCACCACTAAGACAAATCAAACCTTCAAATAACCTCTTTAACACAATTAAAATTGATTATTATAAATGCAACTTAACAAGTCCCCCCATCATGTCTTTGCCAGCCATCAACCCCGCACTCGAGTACACCATCACAGAGAACGAGAAGAGCCACTATGACCCTCAAATCAACAAGGAGGCCAAGACCTTTGCTTCCGCAGAGGCAGAGAGAGACGCAGCACGTACTGTCCCCAAGAAGTGTAATAAGTGCAACCTCATCCTCCCACTCTCCTACTTCTCTGGTAACTCTTCTGGCGGCTCTTGCTTCTTCCTAAAAAGCGGCCTCCGCTGCCGCCGAGGAGAGTGCATCTCCTGCGGAAAAGAAGAGGGGAAGGGAAAGGCTAAGGCCATGGCAGTCGCAAAGAAACAAGGCATCCCCTACAAGGCCCCAGAGGGAACATGCTGCGAACTCTGCGGCAAAACAGAAAAGATTGTCTTTGACCACGACCACACCCTGGAAACCTTCCGCGGGTGGCTCTGCGACCCCTGTAACCGCTCCATAGGCGTCCTGGGAGACTCCGCAGAAAGTGTGTTAAAGGTGGTTCTCTACCTCACCAAAAAGAATAAGGGAGTAAACGACATCCTCCTCACGGCACAGACCCTTCTTCAGCCGCCTGCGCCTGCTCCTGCGGCAGAAAGAGGGGGCTCTGGTCCTTAATCGCCTTCTCAATACGCTCCTTAGATAAATCAAAGTATTTTTTTTCTAACTCTATCCCAATAAACCTTCTCCCAGTAAGAACACATCCCACACCCGTCGTCCCTGAACCCATCGTATTATCTAAAACAATTTCACCCGCATTAGAATAAGTCCTAATAAGATACTCTATCAACTTAACAGGCTTCTGAGTCTCATGCACAGTATTAGACTCCGTGGCAAACTCTAAGACCTCTGATGGATAATTCGTAAAAGACTGCTTATACTCCTTCCCACTCAATAAAGCATTATTAACACCCAAATGATGAACCTGATTCAACATCTTCCCAATACGCTTCTCAGAATTCTTCTTTACTATATCAACAGCCACGAGACCCTGCGGATTATACGTCATATTCCCCTTTTTCTTTGAAGCAGCAGCAGCACCACCTGGAGAAAAGACACAGATATCCTCTGTACACTTCATAGGCCTGTAATTAGCTAATAAGAACTGCGTTGTCTTATTCTTCTTCCATATCAAATTGTACTTGAACCATTCGTAATTCCCAGATATCAACTTCGTCGTAAAAGGCTGCTGCGCAAATAATAAGATAACACCATGCGGCTTCTTAATAATACGCCTGTACTCTAACCATAACTTCTCGACATCTATAACACTATCCCACTTACACCTCGTTGAACCATAAGGCAAATCACACAAGATTAAATTAACTGAATCAGAAGGAATCCCCTTCATAAGATCCAAACAATTTCCGTGAAATAACTTATATGCCTCGCCCTGTGTAAGAGGTGATTGCTTGGGTTCTTCTGTTGTTTCCTTTGCCTTTGCCTTTGCCTTTGGCTTAGCTTTGACTTTGGCCACTAATTCTTTTACTGTCAACTCCATGGTAGACCTTCTAATTAGAACAGCCAACTTATCAATTTTATTCCTTCGCCATAAATTTGAACTAAAGCCTATACAAATAATAAGTCCCACCATGATGACAAATTACAAGGTTCAGTTCTATGTTAATGGAGTCCTCACGAGCACAGTAGAAGACCTCGACTTTGATGAGGCATACAAGACTGCTGTGCCTGGAGAAGCACTCACTATGGACGGCTGGCATGTTCTCATGAAGCACGCAGCACGCACAGAGATTGCTAAACTCTTTGAGGGAGAGACTCTGCGCATCTCATACCAAGACCCTCCCCGCCCTGGCTTTGACTGCGAGCACATCCTTATAATGGTCGCACCCCGCCCATCAAAGGATATCGTTTGGTCTAAGATCCAGCCAACAACACACAAGCTATCACAGTTCTTTGAGACCCTGCGAAAGCAGTAAAAATTGAATTCCTAGGCTGGCAGCTTCTAAAGTCCCCCCACTATACACCATGGAACCACAGGCCAAGAGAAACAAGAAGGCAGATAAGGAAAAGAGAAACTTTGAGCTTACAGGCGGGCTCTCGCAGAAACACGTCCGCCTGCGTGAAGCCCTCATGGAACAGAAGGCTGCCCCTGCTAAGCCAACTAATACAAAACCTTCTAAGCGCTAAAAAATTGATGGCCAATTCAACACTTATTTTTAGTCCAGAAAATGACTTCCCGTTCTTCCACTCAGAAGCCTTCCGCATCTTATGCTTCCACCCTCGCAGCATTCGCCCCCACCGCGTTCAAGACATATCGCCCAACCAAAGAGGCGCTCGTAACTTGGCTCGCACGCTCCACAACCAGCTTTGTAGAGGCAAACCCAACAGCGAATAAGTACGCTGTCGCATATGACCTGAAGAAGTATGCCAGCAACATCGCTGCCATCACAGCCGTCGACTCCCTTCAGACTACCCCCACAACAGATAAGCTCGGAAAGGCCAAGCTAAACTCCTTCCTTCACAAGGAGTTTACAGAGTGGTATGACGCATTTGTGTCAGAGGAGAATGAGGATGAGGATGGCCCCTCAGCAGACCAGCGATGGACACTCCAGGCTGCTAAGAAGCTTGCCACATCTACTGGCCTCCCCACAAAACAGCTCCAGGCAGTTGTAGGCGCTTGGCTCCTTCAACGCCTTGCTTAAGAGTTTCATGAGAAGAGTATATAATGCCAATCCATATACAAACTACATGCATGTATGAACTGGCAAAAATAATCCATTTTTTACAAGGTAATAACATAGAGTTCACTACAGATGATAACTTCTTACCCCTCCTAACAAAACTAATAAATATGAAACTTATTCACCCTTCTTGGATGAGAGGACGATTCCTCCCATATATCGACGAGATTAAAGAAAATATCTCGCCATCCTTCTTGATCTGTGTAAGAGGTGATTATAATGAAATCAAAAGATTCCCTAATAAACACTTCAAAAGTATACTAGGCCCAGAAAATCTAAACTCACAAGGCATGATAAGCATCAAAGAAGCAATTACCTTCATTTACCACCAAATGAAGATTAAGAAAATACAACATACTCCTGACGTAATACAAATGGACCCCTTTTTACACAATCTTTTTAGTTCAACAGAATCATCCATACTCGTACAAGACCTCCCAGAAATGGTAGAAACATTATTCAATCCCTCTTAAAGTATCAGTAAAACGCTGATCATCTAAATTCTTTACATCAAATTGAACAGCCCTCGTGAAATAACCCTCTATCAAGCCACAAGATATACATAAGGCAAATATCCTCTCTAGAGTCCCCGCCAAATGCCGCGTGTCCCAATTCAAAGCCCTCATTAAACTTGGAAGAAAACTCTCTATAAAAGGCATCATCCTTAAGAAAAACTCCTTAGGTATTATGAAAGTGTGTAAAAGGAATAATGGTACATCCTTCAATTCTTTGAACTTATGCTGCGTTGAATAAAAGAGATTATACTCTTTTAAGAAAACATTAGACCAGAAATCATCCTCAACTATTCCATTAAAAAGATGCTCAACCCCTGCTGGGAAAGCAAAGCCACATATCTTATCTTGTGGGTTTTCTCTTATAAAGGCCTTCGTAAGTAAGATAGATTCCTTATTAAACTTCATATCATATTGCGCAAAGCCCACATAAGATGATGTAATCAACTGAGGATTCTTGTAAAGATGAAAAAATACGCTATTCTGATAAAAATTATTCATCTGCTGAAAAGGATCGTGAATAGGCATCTTGTACTCGTGTAAAAGAAGATGCTGTGGAAGCCACGTAGGTATATCCTTTTCTATCTTCTCATTCACAGCAACCCATCTGAATACTTCAAGTTCTTCTTTAGAAAAACCTGCCGTATTATCCTCATACAACCCCTTATGAAAAATAATGTATACTACTAAATCTGCCATTTAATTCTACCCCGTGGTAAATCTTTAAGAGTCAAGGGGGCGCCCTTGAGCCTTGTAGACACACGGCTTACACTCCATCACATTCTCACACTTACAGCCCGTGCGCTCCTTCACTCGCTTAGCCTCGCGCTCAAGCTGGGCTGCCATATAGGCCTCGTAGCGCTCCAGCTGGATCACTTTTTGCCTCTCCTCCTCCTCCCTATCTTTCTTTGCCTGCTCCTCACGAGCTAGCTCACGCTTCTTCTGCGTAGGAAAGTCAATCGGCTCCATAATGCCGTCAAACCACTTGAACCACTCCTCACGCTCCTCTTGCGTCTTCAAGCGAGAAGGCCAGAAGTCACGGCGACCCTCCACACAAGTGCGCCAGCCACAGACATGCTCTTTGTGCTCGTGCTCCTCAGCGCAGCGGCCTCGACAGTACTCCCCTGAAGAAGTCATGAACACCTTTTGCTGCCCACTCTGCGTCATCTGTGTAGCGTGAGAAGCTGGGTAGAAGTGCTGGTTCCCACCCTGATTGCAGATATGCTCCTCGCGTGGGATCACAAAACCCTCCTGCTCCTCCTTGCTCGTGCGCACAACCGTGTAGGTCTCGCTAACCAACTTCTCATAGTTCTCAGGAGAAAGCTCCTCGCTCAAGTCAACGCAGTCAGAGCTATAAAGCTGACCCATTTGATGCGTGTGGTGGGGGGGACTTTAAAAATTTGAGCGCCCAACCAATCAATTTTTATGAGTCCCATCATCAAACATGTTCTTTAACAAAGAAGACGATATATACGGAACTCCTGGCGCTCAGAAAGTTCACAGCCAAGTCGACGATGACTCTTTCATGACAGCCCTAATAGTGTTTATTCTGATCCTAGCATTAATGATCGCACTCGTAATTCCTAGACAAGAGAAAGTATCTCATAAACTCGCTTATCATGTTGGTGATTTTGTGGAAGAGGGTGTATCTGCTATTAATGTACAAGATCAATACTTTCTTACACCTACCCCCCCAGTAACACGCAGAACTACTCCCAGAGTATAGTTAAACAGATTTGGAATCCTTATTACAGAATGGAATTTTTTAGATATGTATGCGGATTCTTATGCTGTACACGCTTCAGAAAAGTAAATCTTAATATTTCCTTTATTGATGATCTAGCTGAACAAAAAATGCTGGAAGATGCTATTAGAGCAGCTAACTCCATCCCTGATTCTTGGGACTGGCTTCGTAGAACCAACCCTGGCACAAAAGGTTATATTAATCTTCAAGATGAAATGAAAACAAAGATTGTTCAAGCATTCTCATATAAACCACATTACGAAGCATCCATCGCCTGGACTCTACATCAACTGCGCGCCATGGCTATTAACCAAAATGAATGGATAATAAATCGCCTAAAATCACAAGATAAAGATAATCAGAAAAAGATTTTTATTAATAACTGGAGAGCCTCACACATATGGACACCCTCTATGAACAAAGCAGTTCTCCTAAGTTATCTTGAAAACATCCTCGCACATATCGCAGATTCAGAATGGGATGTCTGCGATATTACAAAGAGTGGCGCCACTCTCCTTCTACAAGATCTAGAATATGCCCTGTCTCAACTTGATGTCGAGAAATCACAGGCATATATTTCCCTCGCAAAAAACTTTCCAGGACTTAATGCAAACATACTAAAAACACAAATTATACAAAACTCGGATGACTTTCAAAATGAAATTAGAAAAAGACTAATAGAAATGCCACTCTCAGATTACTATGTAAAGTGTAAAGAAAGATGGGCAGAACATGTTTCCAGTATAGAATCATACGAAAGAGTAAAGGCAGTTAATGTACAAAACTATCTTAAGAGACAGATTGAACTTTCTATGATTGACTTATTTGAAGCTGTTAAAACACGCAACGTTGCTGATCTCAAACGGGCACTAAATCCTGAGTATAGAGGAGGCGGCTTTGAAGATACTGATATTTATAAGGAGGCAGTTGAACTCCTCCATAATCTAGAAGATGGGAAGCAAAGTCTCTAACTCTGTCTTTGATAAACCACCATTACCAACAAATAACTTTAGAAATTCAATCGTCCTAGAATCCTTGAAACTATCCACAACTCTTTGAAAGCTTGACGCTGAAGCAGGATCCTTGGGCTGTATAACATTCACATGATTCTCAGCATAGAATAAGCTTCCAGGAAGAACAATAGAATACTTAAAATGATAGTCATTACCAAACCCCCTGGAAACTAGAATAGCAGGTCCTGATAATGCTGGACTCTCAAAACCCCTCAAATACTGACGCTTCAAAGGATTCTTTGACGGCGTCATTATAAAATTCCCTGAACCAAGATTAGAATCATAATATAATACAGTAGCAGCCTCTGAATCATCCACCAAATCACCCTCACATATACAATCAGCAGGATCACCATTCTTCTTCTTCTTATCTGCTTGAACATCCTTCCCATTAACTCTCCTCACCTGATTCCACACCACCTCGCCAGTCTTTACAGTATATCCTAAACTAGATAAATTGGAAGTATTATCCAATAACCCTTTTACACAATCCACACTAGGACTCAAGTAATTCTTCCCAGAAATTCTTAGCAAATACTTGTTTTGTGTAAAAGGTGTATTCTTAACCGTTAGAATGAATGTTGCCTGCGCTGTATCATAAAATGACGCATCAATTGGCTTAACGGCGAGGATAGTAGTGCGTGTCGCTATGTAATCTCGCATAGGAGAATAATAAGAACAATTCATCAACGAGGTTGGAAGAATAAATGAAAGAATTCCCCCTGGTAATAAATGCATAGTCAAACACTTGTATAAGAACTCTATATAAATATTTGGACGCCCTGTCATCGCCTTTGGATTCTTTGTCTTTATTAAGAAATATGGAGGATTCCCCAATATCATATCATACTTTTCCTCAGAAGTCCAGCTTGTAAAATCAGCGTTATATACCTTCGCCTTGCCCTTATATAAATCAAATATCTTCTTGTTAAACTCCACACCATGAACAGTCGCAGAAGGCCAACGCTCAATAACATCATCCAAGAACTCCCCTGAACCAAAAGATGGCTCCAAAATTCTAGAAGGATTATACTCAGATAAACTATTCAATAATATATCCCTAGCAGCCTTCGGCGTAAAGTATATGCCTTGTGCCTTCCTTTCCTGCTTGGTTAAAGCAGAATTCAACTTGATCGATGAATCTCTAAAAGACTTCATGTGGACATATCATTAACATACTTCTTATATCAATTTTTTGCAGGAAATAAAATTGAAGTCAGAGGGCATACAAAAAACTTGTCCCCTCCACTATGAACCTTTCTGAAGCATCCATGTTTATTGGAGCTGGCCTCATTACAGGTGCTAGCGTAGCAGTCATCGCATACACCTTTTACACAACACCAGATGATTCCGAGGAAGATAAGGAGAGAGATAGACAAATAGAGTTTATTCGCAAAACTCTACTTGCGTTCCTTGAAGCACAGAAAACTCTCCATACAGCACGCATAGAAGTCTCTAACGCAGAAAAGAATGTTGAGCGCGCTGTGGAACGCCTCTACTCTATTAAACGAGCAGATGACCCTGAAAAGAAAAAGGCACGCGCAGCAGTAGTGCGCGCACGCCAACAACATAAGGAACTCCAAGAGTTTTACGAATCCATAAATGAGAGGTTCAGCGAGAATATGAGCACCTGGACAATTCCCCCAAAGGTCTAAATATAAATTATAGATACTCTTCAGCAGAAATGAATCGCCTCTTAAATAATTTTTATTCTTTTGTAGATTCTATAAAGTCTTCGCTTTTTAATAAAGAAGAGAAGCTTGTAACACCCCCTGTTGTTTCCTCGGTTGCTACACCAAAAGAAAGCACAGATCTTCCACCTTCACCCGTTAATCAACCCTCTCCTGTTAATGAGCCACCTCCTATTGATATACCATGCCCGTATAACATAAAATGTTCCTCGTGTCCCTGTAATATTCCAACAGATATAATAAAACCAAACGCATATAAAATAGATAACACTATCAAAAGAATCCCAACAGCAAGCTCAGATCTACATGAGGAAACTCCTTCCCTTAATAATCAACTCCCACTTGGAGAAGCACCAGAAGCACCTGTCATTCAACAATTGCCTGCCCAAGAGGAGCCCGTCAAGGAATCTCCATCTGAAGACTTTATTAAACTAGCAACTCTTCCCCGCCTATGAGAACCATTCTTTAGCACTTTTTGATTCAGCAATTGCTCTTTTAGCAATATCTGAATCAGTAGTATGATATGTTTTTCCTTTTAATAAAAAAGAATGAACTCTCGCATAACCCCACTGCTGCTCAGTTGCTCCAGGTCTATGCCCAGTTCTCCACGCAGCCATTCCGCGATTATAAGATTCTTTTATATACTTTAATGGAACTCCTGTCGCCTTCGATTTCTGTGCTAGAGAGGTTGCTTGGGGAAATCTTTTCCGCCATGCTGCCGTGTAACCTGAAGTCTTAGAAACAACACCCTTATCTGTCTTAAATCCAACGTAAGCCTTCGGATCCTTCCAAGATAATGAACCATACTTTTTTATCTCCTTTCGCCTCTGCGTCTTTCTCTTTTCTGATAATCCACTAAAATACCTCTTTGGAAGATTCTTTCTCGTCTTACCCATCTATCTATCGCTTAAAAAAATAAAGTGTTTTATTAGTAATGCCAAGTGTAGTCTATTACCTTAGAAAGTGTATTAGTTGTTTGAATAAGGTTGTTATTCAAGTAACTCTCCCAAATAATCTTTCTGAAGCACCCTGCCCGTGTTGCTCTGCCACAGTTAGAATCTGGCCTTAGCAGAAGGCCAGTCCTCCATAGTATTCTCGATGCTCTCGTAAATGAGCTCGCGAGTATAAGCATCTAAGTTCTTGTAAGAAACCGTGATGCTCGGCATCAGAGGGAAGGTAAACTGAACCTTCTCAAAAGGGTCCGCATCAATCGCCAGGAGACGCAGAGTGTTGCTCACACGCTTAATCACATCCTCCTGACCAAGGCCCTTGAGAACATGACTCGCCTTTGTCTCGCCATCACGGTAAGTATAAGTGTAGCCCTCTAGACCCTCGCTAATGTTCACCGTGTCATCAGGAGACTTCTTGTCCATGCTACGGATAATGAACATCGTAATCTTCGGAAGCTCCGCCAGACGCTGCTGCTCACGCTGAGTACGAAGGTCGGCTTGTGAGACAAGAGGAGGCATCATGGAAACATACTCAAGCTCGCTAGGACCCAGGTTTGCGTTCAGAAAAGTACGCACCGTGTGTGAGCGCAGAGGACTGCCAGGAAACACAGGGAAATAAGAGTC
>Ga0114963_10003400_pt1 | contig 10874 bp, 7 predicted proteins | sample C_131016_EF_Meta_FD_87019 | JGI IMG/M metagenome (GOLD analysis project Ga0114963, IMG submission 87019) | Freshwater microbial communities from Lake Croche, Canada to study carbon cycling - C_131016_EF_MetaG | ecosystem: Environmental > Aquatic > Freshwater > Lake | place: Lake Croche, Canada...
AGTGCCCGGATCGTGGCGAGCATGCGCAGGGCGATCGCGGCCGCCGGCCTGCCGCCCGACTGCGTGCAGCTCGTCGATACGGCCGACCGTGAGGCGGTCGGTGTGTTTCTCACGATGGACGATCTCATCGACATCGTGATCCCCCGGGGTGGCGAGACGCTGATCCGGCGGGTCTGTGCCGAGGCACGGATGCCGGTGCTCAAGCATTTCACAGGCAACTGCCATGTCTATGTGGATCGGGCGGCCGATCTGGCGATGGCGAAGGCCATCACCGTCAACGCGAAGTGCCAGCGGATGGGCGTGTGCAACGCGGCCGAGTCGCTGCTCGTGCACCGTGAAGTGGCCGAACGGTTTCTTCCCGACATCGCCACCGCCCTCGGTGAGCACACAGTCGAGATCGTGGGCGATGCCGCCACCCGCCGGCTCGTGCCTGCGGCGGGCGCGGCCACGGAGGCCGATTTCGCCGCGGAATATCTCGGCCCCAAGATCTCGGTAGCCGTGGTCGATTCGGTCGATGCCGCGATCGACCACATCAACCGCTACGGCTCGCGGCATACCGATTCGATCATCACGGCCGATCAGGCCGCGGCGGATCGATTCGTGGCCCGGGTCGATACGGCCGTGGTGATGGTCAACGCCAGCACACGTTTCAACGACGGTGGTGAAATGGGGCTCGGCGCCGAGATCGGCATCTCCACCGACAAGCTCCACGCCCGCGGCCCCTGTGGCACGCGGGAACTCACGACCTACAAATATGTCGTGCTTGGCACCGGGCAGACCCGGTCATGATGCGGCTGCTTCTCCTTGCTTGGCTCCCCGTCCTCGCCTGCCTGTCGTCTGCCATGCCGCAAACAGCCTTCGCGAACGAACCCGCCGATCCATACCTCTGGCTTGAGGAAGTCACCGGCGAAAAGCCGCTCGAGTGGGTTCGCGAACGGAACACCGACAGCGTGGCGGCGCTCGCCGGCACCGACCGGTTCAAGGACCTGGAAGCCCGGGTCCTCGGAATCCTTGACTCGAAGGAGCGGATTCCGATGGTCACGAAGATCGGTGATCGCTTCTACAACCTCTGGCGGGATGCGGCGAATCCCAAGGGACTGTGGCGGCGGACGACACTCGCGGAATACCGCAAACCGGAGCCAGTCTGGGAGATCGTGCTCGACCTCGATGCCCTGTCGGCGAAGGAAGGGGAAAACTGGGTCTGGCACGGCGCTGCAGTGCTGGAACCGGAGGATCGCCTCTGTCTTGTGTCGCTCTCCCGGGGCGGCGCCGATGCGGACGTCATGCGGGAGTTTGATCTGGAGACGAAGGCGTTTGTGGACGGCGGTTTCACGCTCCCTGAGGCGAAGAGCCGCGTGGCGTGGAGGACGGCCGACAGCCTGTTCGTTGCCACCGATTTCGGCCCCGGGTCGCTCACCGCCTCGGGGTACCCCCGGACGATCCGCGAGTGGACCCGCGGCACCCCGTTGGCCACGGCGCCGGTCGTCTATGAAGGACAGCCAGACGACATGAGCGTGACTGCCTGGAGGGACCTGACCCCCGGCTATGAGCGGGATGTCGTCGTGCGGCAGAAAACCTTCTACACGAGCGAGTGGTTCCTTCGTCGCGAAGGAGGTCTCGTGAAGATCGAGAAGCCGGACGATGCAACGGCCGCGCTGCACCGCGAATGGCTGTTGTTTGAACTGCGGAGCCCGTGGACGCTTGGTGCCACGACCCATCCGGCTGGCAGCCTGCTGGCAGCGGACTTGGAGGCGTTTCTCTCAGGCAACCGCGAGGTGCACGTGCTCTTCACGCCCGCCCCGCGGACCTCGCTCATCTCGTTTGCGTCCACGCACAACCATCTGCTGGTCACCACGCTCGACAACGTCCGAAACCGGCTCCTTGTGCTGACCTTTCGGGACGGCGTTTGGCAGCAACGGCCGCTCCAGGGTCTGCCCGAATATGGCACGGCCTCGTGCATCCCCGTCGATGATCTCGAGACGGACGATTTCTTCCTGATCACGGCCAGTTCGCTCCAGCCATCGACCCTGTCGCTGGGGAGCGCCGCTGATACCGCGCGTCAACCGGAAAAACTCAAGCAGTCACCATCGTTTTTCGATGTCTCCGGACTGACGGTGAGCCAGCACGAGGCAGTCTCCAAGGACGGCACGCGTGTGCCCTATTTCCAGATTGGCCCCGAGACGCTGCCTTCTGATGGCAGTACGCCCACATTGCTCTACGGCTACGGCGGCTTCGAGATTCCGCTGCTGCCCGGCTACGAGCCGATTGCCGGCGCCGCCTGGCTGGAGCACCGTCATGTGTATGTGATTGCAAACATCCGTGGCGGCGGCGAATTCGGTCCGGAGTGGCATCAGGCGGCCCTGAAGGCAAAGCGTCCGCGGGCCTACGAAGACTTCATCGCGGTGGCCGAGGATCTGATCGCCCGGAAGGTGACGTCGCCAAAGCATCTGGGCATCAAGGGGGGCAGCAACGGCGGCCTGCTTGTGGGCAACATGCTCACGATGCGGCCCGACCTCTTTGGCGGCGTCGTCTGTCAGGTGCCGCTGCTCGACATGCGGCGGTTTCACCAGCTGCTGGCCGGGGCGAGCTGGATGGGCGAATACGGCAACCCCGACAACCCCGAGGAGTGGGAATTCATTCGTGGCTTTTCGCCGTATCACAACCTGCAACGCGAGACCGCGTATCCGCCTGTGCTGATCACCACTTCCACGCGGGACGACCGCGTACACCCCGGTCATGCCCGCAAGATGGCGGCGCGGCTGCAGGAACTGGGCAAGCGGGTGCTCTACTACGAGAACATCGAAGGGGGCCACGGCGGGGCGGCGAACAACCGTCAGAGAGCCTTCATGGATACCTTGGGATACACGTTCCTCGAACGCGAACTCGAGTAGCTCCCAGCGTGATTCGAGGGTCCGGATCGGTGGCCTGCGTCAGGCGGCAGCGGTTGCCAGCCGCTCGTGAATGGCTGTGGCACGCAGCAGGATGCAGCCCTGCAAAACTTCGGGCCTGCCGGGGCTGCCGACCGCGGCAGTGGGGCAGGCGATGAGCCCAGTGAGTTGCGGCCACTTCGTCTGGAGAGCGTGCGGAATCGAACAGGCACTGACATTGCCCGTGCGTCGGGTGAGCCCATTGACGAGTTCGCCACGGACACCGTGCTCGTCGAGCTTCATGCCGGTGAACCGCACGATCCCAGACCCGGCTTGGTGCGGCACCACGAAGTTTACATCGCCGCCAGAGAGTCCCGCGTCGGCAAGCGCCTTGGCAACAGCGGCCGACATGGCCCGTGGGGCGATCTCGGCGATCGCCATGCCGTCGAGAGAATAGACCAGCCGCTCGTTGTCGTGCACGATGCCGCCGCCTGGGGCCGGAGTTGGCACATGAGGCCGGAGATGGAAGTCAAAAGCAGGCCGCTCTGCTGGTCGCTTTTCGGCGTCGGCGTGGACGATCTCAAAATGCACTGGATGCTTCCGGTTCGTCGTGGACGCCAGCAGCGTGGCCGATGCCATGTCGCCGAAGAGGGCGGCGGTTTGGGGGTTGCTGTAGTCGGTGATGCGGCTGATGCGAGTGGCAGCGACGACGAGGATGAATTGGTCGCGTCGCAGCGAGAGCCGAGGAGCCCAGCGGCGGCAGACAAGAGAGAACGCCCGACTGTAGCCGCAGCAGAACCAGTTCAGGCCGATGGTGCGGCAGCGCCGCATGCCGAGTTCGCGGGCCAGGCGTCGGGCAGCGAGACTCGGCCGTTCGCTCGCTACCTGGGCAGGTGTGAGATGTCGCCGTGCTATCGATGGCGGAATGAACGAGGGTGACACGAACACGATGCCGCGGCAGTCGGCCAGATTACAGCGAGTCTCCCGCTGGAGCTGACGGACGGCGTGCAGCCCCATCGTCACCTCATCGTCGAGTGAGATCGCGCGGGCCTCGATCCCGGTGTGATGGGCAAACTTGCGGGGCATAGCATCGCCAAACCAGCTGTTTTCTAACTCCCACGGAGGTTGGTGGATCGCAATGGCAGAAATGCCGAGGGAGGGTCGATGGCGTGCGTCCATGAGTGGCTCGTGACGGGGCAGGGAACAGGTACGGTTGCCGTTGGCAGCTGCGGGCTCGAGGGGGCGGGATTGTGACGTTCGACGGCGACCGGGGCCAGCGAGAAATCGACTGGAAAAACGACGTCGGGCGATCGTTTCTGGCAGCAGGCCGCTCACGGCTGGCCACCGCCTGATGGGGTGCTTACAACAGGTCGGCCGCGGTATCGCTCGCGGCTATGACTTTTCGTGAGTGGTGGTCAGCCGAGGACACACGAGTGAATGAATTCGTCGAGCCACTGGGGATGCGGGTGCTGATCCGCAAGGACGAGAGCCGTCACACGACACGCGGCGGCATCGTTCTGCCTGACCAGGCAGAAATCCCCACGATCACGGGCCGTGTCGTCGAGGTGAGCCTGCAGGTGGAGCGGGACGCCGACTTCCCGATTGAGAAGTACGACAAGGTGCTGTTCCATCCCAAGAATTCGATCCCGGTCGACTTTGAGCAGAATAATCTGCTCTACGTGGTGCCAATCGAAGACGTGGTCGCGGTGTTCCGACGGCACGACGAATCGAAGCCGCGCCGCCGCGGCAAGGCCGGCCAGGAGGGCGAGGGGCCGGAGGCCGATGCTCAGGACTAGTCCCGAGCTTTTTTAAGAAAGACGCAGCCTCGAGACTCTCTCTGGCAGTGGTGCCGTTTCACGGGCGAAGGTCAGCCTCAAAACGGCACTTCATCGTCACCAGCCTCGGCAAAGGCGTCGTTGGGATCGACCGTGTCGCTCGGCCCGTCATGAGCACGTCCGCTCCCGGACACACTTTTGAAAGAGAGGCCCTCGGCACTCAGGAAATACTTGGCCTCGCTGGACTCATCCCGCTGCCAGCGGCGGCCGCTGAGGCGATAGGTCACCTCGATCTCTTCCCCCACGGAGAGATCATCCACCGCGTCGCAGCCATCCTTGACGAACTCAACGGGAATGAAGTTGGTGAACGTGCCCTTGGACTGTTCGAGCACTACGAGACGCTTGCGAAAGCCTTTCTGTCCGAAGGTCTTGGTCTCCTCGATCAGGTGGACAACGCCGCGGACGGTCGGGTCTTTCATGATGTGTTGGCTGTTGGTTTTCTGCGGTCAGGTTCCAGCACCGCTGCTCGGCGGTCTGTGGGGATGAAAGAGTACCACATGCGGCCAACGAGGCACGCCCCCGACGGAATCTACCCAAAGCCAGGTAGGATTTCCCATAATTGGAGATCTGGCATCACTCCCTGTGAACTCCCCATGCATCGCATACTTCTTCTGATCATTGCGCTTACCGCTTCCTTCCGGCTCACTCCGAATGCGTGCCTGCACGCGGCAGACCAGGAAGCAGCGAAGCCGAATATTGTGTTTATCGTCGTCGATGACCTCGGCTACGGCGAACTTGGCTGCTATGGCGGCAAGGAGATTCCGACGCCGCACATCGATGCGTTGGCTGCCGCCGGAGCGCGGTTTACCAGCGGGTATGTGACATCCCCGCTCTGCGCCACTTCGCGTGTCGCCTTACTCACCGGGCGATACCAGACCCGTTTTGGTTTCGAATTCAATCCCACTGGGGCCGAAAACACCCTTCCGGGAATCGGCTTACCGGAAACAGAAAAGACTGTCGCCGACCAGTTACGTCTCGCTGGCTACGCGACGGGCCTGGTGGGCAAGTGGCACCTCGGCGGCACCGCGCCGTTTCACCCGCAGCGTCGCGGCTTTGATGAGTTCTTTGGCTTTTTGCATGAGGGCCACTTCTATCTGCCGCCACCGTGGAAGGGTGCCACCACCTGGCTCCGCCGCAAAGCCCTGCCCGACGGCGGCAAAGGCCGCTGGTTGTCCCCCGATGGCCGCATCGTCTGGAGCACAGATTCAAACACGACCGAACACGCCTACGATGCCGATAACCCGCTGCTGCGCAGGAGTCAGCCGGTAGATGCGCAGGAGCATCTCACCGATGCCTTCACCCGCGAAGCCTGTGACTTCATCCGGCGGCATCGGCAGCAGCCGTTCTTCCTCTACCTCGCCTACAACGCCGTCCACAGCCCGATGCAGGGAGCGGACGCTTTCCTGGCGAGGTTTGCCCACATCGACGATATCCACCGCCGTATCTTCGCCGCCATGCTGGCGCATCTCGACGATGGCGTGGGACGGGTCATTGCCGAACTTCACGACAGCGGCGTCGATGACAACACGCTCGTCGTCTTCCTCAGCGACAACGGCGGCCCCACCCGGGAACTCACGTCGAGGAACGCTCCGTTGCGGGGCGGGAAGGGAGAACTGCTAGAAGGGGGAATCCGTGTGCCGTTCATCGTTCGGGGGCAGGGCATTCCATCCGGCAGCGTCATTGATACGCCGGTGTTCTCGATGGACGCAGCCGCATCTGCGTTGGAGATAGCCGGCGCTCAACCGAGCCCTGCGCCGCTTGACGGCGTCAGCTTCATGCCGCTATTGACCGGCCGGGCTGCAGCGGCCGCCGAACGCCCGCTATTTTGGCGGCTGGGCAGGAAGCACGCCCTGCGTTTCGGTGACTGGAAAATAATCCGCGATGGCGGGAAGTGGGAGTTGTACAACCTCTCCCGCGACGTCGGCGAGACCGCCGATTGTGCTGATCAGGAGCCCGCGCGGGTGCAGCAGATGGCGGGACTCTGGGACGAGTGGAACGCTGAACAGGTCGAACCACTCTGGCAGTAGGCCAGAGATGAGAATGCGGAGACTGCAACCTCCGCACTCAGCACGTTCTCACGCGCCGCCATCGAGCCGGAGTTGGAGAGCTACGCGTGCCGCATCTCCGAAGAGCTGTCCAAGCCCGTCACACAGGCTCGCCAGGAATTGGCTGGCGGCATGAGGGGAGGTCTGGGTGGCGGGTCGGGTTGTGGACCGGGGAGATTGGTTCTGGCTGGAAGTGGTGGGTGTGTCTACTGTGCTCGCGATGCTCTTAAAGTGATTCAGTTTTCTTTTACGGGCCAGGGCACGTAGAGTTCAGGCAGAAGTCTTTCCGCACTGAAACGCGGGGAGATGGGCACGCGGGTAGGACGCCGGACCCATAGCAGACCGGCGAGACCCATGCTCAATCGCAGTGCCGTCGTCATCGGGCACGAAGCGGCGTTCTACGGCTGGCTCAAAACAGCCGCCATAACCGATGAGGTTGTTGAGGATCGCAAGAAGACGGCTGAAAGAGCCGTGTATCTGATTCCGGCGTGCCATTATCCCGAGGAGATCGAGGAGGTGGTGGAGGATATCTTCGAGGAAATCTTCAGACGTGAACTCAAGACGTGGCAGCCTGACGAAAAGGCTTGGCCCGACACCAGCGACTTCGACCTCTTCAGTCGCTGGTTCACCGTCGAGGGCTTTTCGGTGGTCGACGATGTAGGCCGGGGGCGGATAGAAGAAGAGTCTTGAAGTCACCCGCCAGCGACTTTTTCCAGTCAGTGTCCGTGGGCAGGGCGACCAGCGGCGCGATCGTCGTGGGGCCCGCCTCACACGCCAGCCGCGCTAGCTCACCTTTACTCCGCTGGTGCTGATGACCGGCAGCGCGAGGCTCGACGGCGAGTTGCCGGCCTTGTCGCGGATCGTGCCGGTGCCCAGCACGATCTGGCCCAGCAACGCGATCCCATCGGCATCGTGGTCCGTCGCCTGGAGCGTGTAGCGGAAGACCAGGAAACGAGTGCCTGTCCCCAGAACATACGGGATGTTGCGAACCGTCGAGCCGATCACCGCCTGCAGCTTCGGCACACCCGTCACTGTCATTGGCTCACTGAACGTCACCGTGAACGATAGCGTCTGGTTCTTCTTGTACGTCCCCGCCGCAGGGACCGTCAGCCCCTCGATCGTCGGCGCCACCGCGTCTACCAGCACGTTGCGGGTGTTCACCGCCGGCACTGCGAGCCGGGCATTGTTGCCCACCGCGTCGCGGATCCAGCCGCCACTCAGCCCCACTGAGTTGCCGAGCACCACGCCCTGCACGCTGAGGTCGCCCGGCGCCACCACGTAGCGGAACGACAGGGCCGTCGTGCCCGTGCCGCCGATGTAGGTCGCCGGCCTCACATTCGTGCCGATCGAGACCATCAGCTGTGGCGTGCCGTTGACGTACACCGCCCGGCTGTAGTTCACCTTGAAAACCAGCTGCTGGTCTGCCAGATACGTCTTCGCCGCTGGAGCCGTCACGCTGGCTGCCACCGGCACGACTCCGTCCACCTTCACGCCTGACGTGACGGGCGGCGTGTAGGCCAGCGATACCGGCGGATTCCGGGCCAGATTGGTCACCGCCGCGCCCGCCGGCACCTGGATCGATCGTCCGGTGGCTACCACCTTGCCGGCCGCCGCCGTCTCGTTGACGGCAACCGTGTAGCTGAACACCACCTGGTTCGTGCCAGCCCCGCTTTCGTAGACCGCCCTGCGGGCGACGCCGTTCACCTTCAGGTCCAGATATGGCACGCCCGTCACGGCGATCGGCTCGCTGAACGTCACCGCGAACGACAGTTTCTGGCCCGACGCATACGTGCCCGGTGATGGGCCCGTCACGACCTGCAGCACCGGCTGGGTCGTGCCTACCGTGAAGGAATCTTCCACGAAGTCGCTCGCGTCGAAGACCGAGCAGGCCCGCACTGTGATCGTCGTGACACCGGCCGCCGCCGAGGTGTTGGCGATCAACTGCAGCTTACCCTGAGGCGTGATCGACGCCGCCAACGCCGCCGGATTACTGCTCGTCGCCGTGTACACAAGTTCGCCTGAGCGGGCGATCTGCGGGAACTTCACGAACTGGTCGGCCGTGAGCGTAGAGGTTTCGACCGCGGCGTTGGTGAACCTTGGGTTGGTACTGGAGATGGCCCCCGGCACGTTCCGCAGCGGCAACGTGTCGAATGGCGAGTCGTAGCCGAACCTCGGCACCTTCGCCATCTCATCGACGGCGGCCATACCGCCGCCCAGTACGCGGCCGAAGACGGTGAAGCCGCCGTTTTGCGCGTCGAGGTTGGCCGAGTTGTCGGAGAGGTTGAAGAACCACTGGTTGGTGGCACTGTTGGGGTCGGAGCCGAGCTTGGCCATGGCAATCGTGCCGCGGACGTTGTTGGCTGCGCTCGTGTTCGCCGGTTTTGGCTCGTTGACCACGGGGGCGAGTTGGGCAACGGGTCTGATCGATATCCCCGACTGGCCGTTTGTGACGGTGAATCCACCCCCCTGAACCACGAAGCCTGGCACGGAGCGGTGGATGAACGTGTTTTGGTAGGAGCCTGCGTCCACGTACGAGAGGAAGTTAGTGACCGTGGCGGGCGTGGTCCGTAGCCGATTGTCACCGGCCTGATCGAAGAGTTCGACGTAGACCTTGTCGTATGGTGCGGTGGCGTTGACATCGAACCGCACGAGTGTGCCCGTGACGGCGGTGTCGTCATAGTGCCCTGCCAGGTCGATCGTCTGCGTGGGAGCCGACAGCGGCAGGCCGAGATCGGGCAGGGCTGCGGTCACCGACACCGCCAGCACCCGGCGGGGCTCGAGCGGTTCGACGCGCAGGTCACAGTTGCGACGCAAAGATTTCGTCTTGGGCGGCATGCCGACACGATCTCTAGGGGCACGGAATCCCACTGCTCGAGCCGTCAATTATACGTCGCCCGCACCGGGAGCGTTCACAGGGGCGGAATTCAGGCCGAAGGCGATCGTCGACTCAGTGCAGCCTGCGCAACCACAGGCTTCCCCCCCCGGTCACGCGGGCGGCGGGCAAAAACGCCGATATGACCTCGGTTGGGTGGCGGGTCGCCATGAAATGGGCGGCCCAGACGATCTCCCACGCGCCATTGTATTGCAGGAACGCGCGAACCAGGGACCTTCGACTGCCCGACGTAGAGTTCGAAGGCGTCACTGAACCGATAGCTCAACCAGAATGCGCGGAAGCCGATCGGCTGGCTGGTGACCGAGTTGTAGTCGATGTTCAGCAGGTAGGAGAGATTGAGCGCGAGCGCGCTGCCGGAGAAGATCAGTCGTCCTCGCGGGATTCTGAAATAGTTCGAGTTGTTGATTGGCAGCGTGTTACCCGCGCTATCGGTCCAGGAGGACTCAGCCCGGGAGAAGCTGACCCCTTCCCGATTTCTGTACCAGTGCTCATGAGAGAGTTGGGGAACAGTCCGCGTGGTGTGTCGGAGGGAGGGGCGTAGCCCCGCCTTTGGACGGCCGAGAGGGCCGATCTTTCCGCTCACGATTCGCTCGCCAGCCGAGAAATGGTTGCTGAGGTGCCATCGACCGGGTTATCCTTCAAACTTGGCAATAGTCACTTGGTGGCACGCCCTGGCTCTCCCGCAGTGGGAACCTCCGGCCATGACAACCGTCCGCACAGGTGGGCTGGCAGGGTTTGGCGACCTCGACCCCGGGCAGAGGCAAGCGCTGCACCGGCGGGGCGATACCGACGTCAGCTGACGCGCCAACGGTTACGCGCGGCGGCCCCCGAGAAAGACCGTCATGAAATTCGACCCTTCACTAGTCCCGTTCGACTCGTCGAAGTCGTTCACCCAGGTGTTCTCGAAGTTCAACCCCTGTCCGCACGGGTTGGAGTATTCCCAGCGGTTCGGCGGCAACCTCCGCGAGGCGGCTGCCGCCTGGGACGAGGCGCCCAACGCCGAGTTCCTCTTGTGGGCCCTGCAGCACGCGTGCCGGGCGGAGAAGTCCGAGGCCCGCGCGTTCATGTGCTGGTGCCTTCGGCACACGCCGTTCGGTGACGGCCGTACCTTCTGGGAACTGCTCGTGGACGAGCGGAGCCGGCGGGTCGTTGAGGTCGCCGAGCGCCACGTCCGCGGCGAGGCCACCGACCATGAACTGTTTGACGCCCGCCTCGCCGCCCAGGCCGCTTTCGC
>Ga0114963_10003402_pt1 | contig 10871 bp, 11 predicted proteins | sample C_131016_EF_Meta_FD_87019 | JGI IMG/M metagenome (GOLD analysis project Ga0114963, IMG submission 87019) | Freshwater microbial communities from Lake Croche, Canada to study carbon cycling - C_131016_EF_MetaG | ecosystem: Environmental > Aquatic > Freshwater > Lake | place: Lake Croche, Canada...
AACTTGCATTCTCGTGCATGGTGGCGGCTTCACGAAGGGGGATAAAACCAGCTTCATCAAGCCGCTCTTCGCTCCCTTGAGCGAGGCTAAATTCGCGTGGTTCACGATCAACTATCGCCTCGCGCCGGACCATCGCTATCCCGCCAACATCGAAGATACCGAGGCCGCCATCCGTTGGGTGAAAGATCATGCCAAGGACTACAAAGTGGATGTGAACAGGATCGCCTTGATCGGTGAATCCGCCGGCGGCCACATTGTCTCCATGGTCGGAGTGCGTGCTCATGATGAGACCCGTCTTGCTGCTGTAGTGCCTTTCTACGGGCCGCATGATTTGGAGTTCCAAGCCGACCATCGCCACGCGGTGGGTGGCTCCTTGACCGCGTTGCTGGGCATCACCGATGAGTTGAATGAAGCGAATCGCAAGGTCTTGCGCGACGCCTCGCCCAGCAGCTTCATCAAGGCCGGAATGCCTCCCTATTTGCTCATCCACGGCACCAAGGACGACAAAGTTCCGTATGAACAAAGCATCCGTTTTCAGGCGAAGATGAAAGCCGCAGGAAATGTCTGTGATCTTATCACCATCCCTGATGGGGTGCATGGCATGGGCAGCTGGGAGAAGCTCGGCTCCACCTACGTGAAGGACATGATTGATTGGCTTCACCAGACGCTGAAGTGAGCGTCGTTTCTAGCCATCCAGAAAGCTTCGCGGTCGATGCAGCCTGCTGGCCGCGATCATGCCCGCGATGAAGCCGGAGACATGGCCTAGCCAGGAAACGGTGGCGTTCCATTTGAGAAAGAGCTGCATGAGGCCGCCAAAGAGGATCAAGGCCACTACTCCGGCTATGATCCAATGCGTGCGCCGCGATACCCAAGCGCGCATCAGCACATAACCAAGATAACCAAAGACCAAAGCACTGCTGCCGAGGTAGTTCGCGTGGCTTTGGCCCAGCAGCCAGACGGTCAATCCGCTGAGCAAGGTGATGAGCAAAGTCACGCGCCAGAACCGAGCGATGCTTTCCAACATGACGAGCCAGCCGAGCATAAGAAACGGCGGCAGATTGTGCCAGAAATGAGCCCTGTTCTCGTGCTGCCACGGCGCGAGCAAGATGCCGAGAAGGCCCCAGCTGGTGCGCGGTTGGATGCCCCATTGATTGCCTGGTTCCAAAAGCAAAACGAGTCCCATGGCTAAGCTGATGATAAGCATAGTCATCAGCTGCTGGGCGAGGGCCTTGATTTGAGAACGAGGGATCACCCTTCCATCATGCCAGTCGTATCCCAACAAACAACGCTCAAGAAAGGCCAATCCACGCGGCAGGAATGAGGTTTGACCGTGCGATATTTCCTTCCACAATAGGACACAAAATTTTATGAACCTGACAACGACAGCATTCGGTAGTTGGAGCGGCGGACGCTTCATGCACTTTGGTGAAGCTCTTGATGACGAGCGTTACATTCAGCTGGTGCATCGCTCCTATGAAAAAGGCACCCGCACTTTCGTTACTGCGGACGTTTACGGCGGTGGTCGCGCAGACTCGCTCATGGGTGAAGCCTTGAAGGGGATCAATCGCGATACTTACTCGCTTGCGGGCATCGTAGGACACGATTTCTACGGCGGTCTCCGCGCAGGGGCGAAAGGCTATCCCCGCTTCACGGAGCCGGGGCTGCGCAAGCCTGAGGAGTATTTGGACTACTTGGTGATGGCGACCGAAAAATCTCTCGAGCGCTGTGGAGTAAGCAAGTTCGATCTGCTCATGCTGCACAATCCTGATAGCATCGGCTACAGCAGCCCTGTGGTTTGGGAAGCCATGCAGGAGCTGAAGACACGCGGATTCACGGATCGCCTCGGCATTGCTCCTGGTCCTGCGAACGGATTTACCCTCGACATCATCAACTGCTTTGAGAAGTTCAGTGAGCTGATTGATTGGGCCATGATCATTCTCAATCCCTTTGAACCTTGGCCCGGCCAGCATGTGCTAGGAGCAGCCAAGAAGCACAAGGTGGACCTCCTCGCACGAGTTGTGGACTACGGCGGTATTTTTCATGACGATGTGAAGCCCGGACACAAGTTCAAAGACGGCGATCACCGCTCCTTCCGCCCCGCAGGCTGGGTCGAAGAAGGTTTTGCGAAGCTAGAGAAGGTGCGTCCGTTCGCTGAAAAATATGGTCTCACGCCCCTCCAACTCTCTGCCATCTGGAACCTCTCGCAGGAGCCCGTGAAGAGTGTGGTGCCAACGCTGATCCAAGAAGCTTACGAAGGTGCGCGCAGCATCGAGAGCAAAGTGGATGAGCTCGCCGCCTTGCCAGACGTTCGCCTTTCTGCAGAGGAAGTCAGTGAAATCGCTAAGATCGGTGACAACACAGGCTGCATGGCCTTGAAGGGTGCCAGTGAGCGCCACATCGGCCAAGAACCAAGACCTGACGAGTGGCCGATCCGTGAAGACTTGATCGAAGTTGCCTCCCGTTGGGGCCTCGGTCAGCAGTGGGCTTGGTAGTCCGACCAAGTTTTTAGACATTCTTTGTCAGAACAGTCGTGCATTGAACATTAATGAGGATAGCGGGTCTGCTTTGACCTGTGTATCCTCAAATTATATGAAAATCTCATTGAGTTCATTCTGCGTTGCAGCCGCTTGCGCTGCGACATCCCTGATCACCAGTTGTGTGCCTGTGGGCGGGCCCTACGCCGGCTCTTCCTACAGAAGTGGTGGTGGGTATTCACATTCATCCCGAGAAGTGGCTTACGACGACGATGACTCCGGCGATTACGATGACGGCCCTTATGACAGTGAGCCCATCTATAGCAGCACCTGTTACTATGGTGGTCCAGGTTACTACTATGCGAGCTACCCCGGCTACTACACCCGTGAGCCTTATTACTACCGCCGCGGCATTCCTTATGACCGCAGCGGCGTAGCGCATCGTCGCCACGAAATCACGCACCACTCTGAGCGCAGCAGTTCACACCGCAGCACCAGCAGCACCAGCAGCAGCAGTCGTGACCGTGACCATGATCGAGACGATCACCGTGGATCAACCCACTCCAGTTCAACGGTGCATCATGCTCCTGAGCCAGTTCATCATTCTTCCCCACCAGAACGCTATGATGCACGCACACGGACAAGCTCGTCTAGCTCTTCTTCTCATGGCCCGACGGTGATTCATCATCCTACCGAAGCAGAACGCTTTGATTCAAGAACTCGTCACGCTGGACCGCCAAGTTCATCAACCGTTCGTAGAGACGATGATGACCACAAGGACAGCCGCACGCACCATTCTTCTTCAAGCAAGAAGAAGGACGATGACGACAAGAAGCGCTGATTCTTTGCTCCTTTAAGAAAAGGGGGTGATGCGTTCTGCATCACCCCCTTTTTTATTCTGAAAGCACTGCGCGCGCGAAGGCCTGAATTTGTGATGCAGCGAGAACTCCTAAGGCGAGGGCCTTGATGACTTCCACCACGAGATAAGCCTGGTGATGCCAGGTGGTGGCCATTGTTTCCCCCGCCATGACGTGGAGCGCTCGGACATCAAGCACTGGGAACAAAACCCAGGTTTGGAACGCGAGGATGGCTGTGATGAGACCAAGAACTATCATGCTGCCTCGAGCACGGACAATCTTGATCCGAAGCATGAGCAACCAAGAGAAGGCACAGCAGATCCATTCGATTCGGTTCAAAGCGCTGAAGACGACACGACCGATGCTAACAGCTTGTTTTAGCTCAACGCCAGGCGCTTGAAATTTCAAAGGCGCTTCGATGAAGCTGATGGCACAAATAAAGCCTAACCAGAGCAAACTGATGACGAAAGTATAGAGGGCGAATCGGCGCATGAGAAGATGCTAGCCGATCCTTTCCTAGGACGCCACTTTCTTCAGGCGCTGCCAGTAGCTCGGCAGATCCTGCTTGGTCTCCAAAAGAATCTCCAATAAGTGAGCCCGTTCAGAAAGGCTGAGATAAGCGAAGTCGGCACTGGTGTCCTCATTATTGAGCACCTTCCAGAGACGCAGATAGACTTCGTCCTTTAACTGCTGAGGCATAGCCACAAAACTTTTTGAGTAGATCATGTAGCTGCAGCGGTATTTGAAGAGCCGAGTGAGCAGCTGAAATTGCTTGAGCGATCTTCCATCTTTGGTTCCACGCTCGGTCTTGCCAAACGCTTCTTGATAGGCCGCAGTTCCTTCAATGCCGCCGTCCTTGAGCGGATATTCTTCAAAGAACAAAAGATGCTTCACGACCTTATCGGCGTGGCTTTTGATCACCGTCGCCGCAGAACCCTGTGGAATGTCTGTTACAGCTTCGCCAAAAGCTTTCTGCAACTCGTGCTGACGGGTCATGGCTTCACGAGTGCTCTTGCTCGCTTCGGTGAGCTTATTATGCATCGTGCACTGATGCTCCAGCACCATGAGTGCGACGATATCGCTTGTCTGGACGAGATAGGGCTTCGTTGAGAAGAAGCGATCAAGGTTCAAGATGTTCGCTCCCTTTTCGCGATCGAGCACAATTTGATCACCGTTGGAACTGGCGATGACATTACCCATGTGGCGTTCGTTGCCATGTTTCCCGGTGACATACCAACCACCCCAGCGCTCGCTGAGTGGACTTTCGTGACCGCTGACAAAGCTTCCCTGATGAAGGATGGGTTGCCCATCATCTGCTGCATAGACAGAGCGAACCAACAGGCCCTTCACATTGTTCGTGCGTGCCGATTCATGGCAGGAGAGACAGTTGTCCGTCGTCAACAGTTCGGGCTTTTCCTTGCCAGAAAAAGACAAGGCATAGAACTGCGGTCCTTTCTCAGGATCCATGCCGATGAGTTCCATCATGCCTCCCTGAGCCCATCCGCAATAGCACTCTTCATTAAAATAAATTGCCCGCGGAGTCTGGGGACTGATGAGAGAATTTTGCAGGCTTGTTTTGGAAAAGACCAAAACCTGTGAAGCGACCGGAACATTCAGTTCCTTCAAGACCGAAGCGATGAATGCTTTATCGCTCGTCGCGTCTGGTCTGCTCTTTCCCGTCTCCCAACGATGCCACATTTGGGCAACAGGATCTTTGGACGTTTCCCACGGCTTCGTGACCGTATCAAAACCTTCTGCTCCTTGAGCCAAAGCAGCCACCATCGCAAAGGAAGTGGTCATTATGAAAAGACACTTCCAGTTCATAGTGGGGCTGAATCCTCACGGTGGGACGTTAATTTGCAACAGCTTGAGGATGTCGCGTCGTTGCTTGACCAGATCAGCAATGGTGTAGGAGTCCAGAACGGTGAGAAAAGCATCTCTCGCCTCATGGAATACGCCTTTGAGCTGACAGACAGGTGAGATTTTACAGAAGTCCGTGCTGGCACTGAAGCACTCCACGAGATTGAAGTGTGTCTCCGTATGGCGCACCACGTCTCCCACGCGGATCTCTTCCGGGGGCTTTCCAATATGAATGCCACCCGAGCGGCCGCGTTGGTTTCTGAGGTAACCGAGCGCACCCAGCTTGTGAACAATCTTGACCAAGTGATGATGCGAAATGCGATACGCATCAGAGAGTTCGCGTAAGGTGACTTTCTCTGAACCTCGCGAGGCGGTATAGATGAGGACACGCAAAGCGTAGTCAGTAAATCGGCTAAGTTCCATGAACAGCTACTGGATCGGACGTTTAAGACTCTTTCTCGTTGAGGGTCTTCCGTCCAAAGCATGGAGCAGGCCAAGTTCATGAAAATGTCAGCGATGATAGGAGTGATTGCTTTTTAGCCACTTAATCCATGCCAGATGCACTCCAAAAAACTGAGCGTATCTTGTCTGAGATAGGTTCTATTTTGTTAATCAACACGCTGAGCGTTATACACTTGCCATCGGGCCCGATGGATTGATTTTCCGAGCTTCAGCCATTGATCTTCAAAACCCGTGCGGGCATAGAAAAAGGCATCCTCAGGCCAGTCGAGCTTTTGAAAATCCTGACGATGACCGAGGCTTTCCAGTGCGTTCTCAAAGTAGGGCGTATCATCCGTCTTCAGCAGGAATTCCCCGTCCGGTAGCAGCACGCGCTGGAGCGCATCCAAGAACTGAGGCTTGTTCACCAGTCTCCGATCTTCATGCTTCTTCTTCGGCCAAGGATCAGGACAGAGGAGATGAAGGCGCGTCGCACAATGCTCAGGCAGCAGCCACTCAAGAGTATAGGTGCTCTCAAGCCGAAGCACGCAGGCATTGGCGAGTCCACGCTGCGTAATGCGCTTGGCGGTCTTGTCGATCCGACCAATCAGGCGCTCCACGCCGAGAAAGTTCCGCTCAGGAAACTTCGCTGCCATCTCGACCAAGAAATCGCCGTCACCAGAACCGAGATCAATCTCCAAAGGTTTAGTCGGATCATCGAAGATGTCCGACAGTTCTTGAACTCGGAAATAGTCCGTGGGAACAAAGATGGGTGACATATCCCAGACTAGGATTCTGCAACGGCAACAGGCGCATCAAACCAGCGGTTGTGCTCGCGGATGAGATCAATCAAGCGCTCCACCGCTTCTTCCTCGGGGATATTGAACTTCACGGCGGTCTTCCCGACATAAAGATTGATCTTGCTGGGCGCTCCACCGACGTAACCAAAATCAGCATCCGCCATTTCGCCGGGACCATTGACGATGCAGCCCATGACGGCGATGCGCACGCCTTTGAGGTGACCCGTGGCAGCACGGATCTTTTGCGTTGTGGTTTGCAGGTTGAAGAGCGTTCGGCCGCAACTTGGGCAGGCCACGTAATCCGTCTTGAAGATACGTGTTCCGGCTGCTTGAAGAATATTGTAGGACAATCGGAAAGACTGCCCGGGTGCTTCCTCACCATTCACGATCACGGCATCACCGATGCCATCGCAAAGCAGGGCGCCGATGTTGGTTGCTGCGATGAGTAGGGAATCGATGAAGGCTTGCGGCTCAAGGCTCGAAGCTCGAGGAGTTTCGAGCGTATCCTTCAGAAGGATGGGATGTCTAGCGTCGAGCTTCGCAGCGAGCAGTCGATAGGCAGGGATAACGGGCAAACCAAGGCCGTCCTTGATGCTGACGAGCTTCGCTTGATCTGATGAATTCAACACAGCGACTGCAGCATCATCGCGTGGATCCAGTTCGACTACACTACTATCTTCGATGACCACCTCTGGCTTGTAGTCCCCCAACTTGTCCATTTTATGGGCTACAGCGTCCCACTTGCTGCGATTCGTGAACACTGCCACGGTCTCGTGACCGCCGAGCTTCACGCCATTGACCTCCAGCACGGAGGAGGCTCGACGCTCATAACTGAAGGGATCGTAACTGATTTTCGGTGCCTCTTCAATGACTTCAGCATTCGCTGGACGGCCCTCATTGTATGGCTTCACGATGGCTTGCGCGACGGGGATCTCAAAGACCGCGTCTTCGGTCAAAGAAACGCGAATGGTATCTCCAATCCCATCTGCCAGAAGTGAACCGATCCCGATGGCGCTCTTGATACGACCATCTTCTCCATCGCCGGCTTCCGTTACGCCAAGATGGATCGGGTAGTTCCAATCCTCACCTTCTGCGTGGAGTCGTGCCACCAAGAGTCGATAGGCTTCAATCATGACCTTCGGATTGCTCGCCTTCATCGAGAAGAGGAAGTTGTGGTAGTTCTCCTGCCGGGCAATGCGAGCAAACTCAAACGCACTTTCCACCATGCCAAGCGGCGTATCGCCATAGCGATTCATGATGCGGTCACTTAAGGAGCCGTGATTCGTGCCGATGCGCATGGCCCGATTCTTCTCCTTACAAAGTCGCACCAGCGGGATGAAGTCGTCTTCGATTCGCTCTAATTCGTCCGCATATTCGGCATCGGTGTATTCACGGATCGCGAACTTCTTCTTGTCCACGAAGTTGCCTGGATTCACGCGCACCTTTTCCACCCATTTCGCGGCTTCCATGGCAGCGTCAGGTTTGAAATGAATATCAGCCACCAAGGGCACATCGCATCCCGCTTTGAGCAGCCCCGCTTTAATGTGCTCCAAGTTCTCTGCAATCGGTCGCGTCTGTGCGGTGATGCGAACGATCTCACAACCTGCGTCCACGAGTTCGAGTGCTTCCTTGATGCAGGCGTCGGCATCCCGCGTGTCTGAGGTGAGCATGGATTGAACCCGAATCGGGTTCCCACCGCCAATGCCTACTTTGCCAACCTGCACTTCTCGCGTGGCGCGGCGCTGGTAGCGGTAGAGATCTGGACAGTAGCTAAGGAGATTGTGTGCGGTTGACATCAGGACAAAGGTAAAGACTTCAGGAACGGATCGTCTGCAAGATGTGCTCGATTTTCTGAATGAGCAATGGCGCTTCAGTGATCGCGACATCCCACACGATGAAGTAATCCACACCAGAATAATCATGGATCAAGCGGTCTCTCATTCCGCAGACACTTCGCCAAGGAATTGTCGGTTCAATGGCGCGAACCTCTTCAGGAATCTTCTTCGCGGCTTCCCCAATGATCTCCAGACTGCGAACGAAGGCGCGGGTGCTTACGCCATCAGCGAGGAATTCCTCAAGAGTGCGCCGTCCCGATTCTTCAACAAGAAACCGTGCCTCTAGCAGAATGTCGTTCAGAGACTCACGAACGAAGCGTGGCATAACGAACAGTCGGCAGGATAACGCGAGCGCTGTGCTCACTTAACGAGTGATCCGTGACGAGATCAACGGCACGTCCAAAGATCCGCTCTAACAGTTCATACAAGGCGTTGAAGTTCCGAAAGGTGCGCTGCGACGGGGCGAACTCAACATAAACGTCCACATCGCTTTTTCCCGTGGCCTCACCACGAGCAAGTGAACCAAAGACCCCGATGCGTTGCGCCCCAAACTGGCGGATCGCCTGTGAATGTTCTTCAAGCTGGATGATCGGGTCACTCATAGCGTCATTTCACCGCCGCAGCGCGTTCTGCTGCTGGCAGGAATTTGATCTCGATTGGTCCTTCTGCTTTTTCTTCCTTCTTGGCGTCCGTCGGAGCTTTATTGCTGACTCCCAGCAGATCCCCCGTATCCTTGAGCATCAAGAAGGCCATCAGGCCCAAAAGGAGCAGGACAGCGGCGCTCTGCACAACTTCTAGCACACGAAGATTCAAGGGGCGGCGACGAATACTTTCAACGGTAGCCATGACGATGTGACCACCGTCCAGCACAGGGAAGGGGAGCATGTTCAGGATCGCCAGATTGATGTTCAAAACGACACTGAACCAGAGGACGAGCTGCCAGCCATACGGATCTTCAAAGAGATTGTAGTAAACCCGGACGATTCCGATGAAGCTGCTCAAGTGAGCGGCTTTGACATCTGATTTCGGTGAAGCAATAGCGCCGAGCGTCTGCGCCATCTGACGGGCGGCATCGCTGATCTGTGCAATCGGGGATGGGTAAACCAGCTTGCGCTTGCCCTGCATGTCCCACTTGGAGATTCCTAGGTCTTTTTTGACCCAGTCCTTTGGTCGGATATCAGGCAAACGAGGAGTTACCTCCACCGTGAAACGCTTTTCTGCACGTTCGATCTCCAAGGATAGTTTTTTGTCCTGATGAGCCTCGACATATTCAAACAACTGGAGCACGCCACCACGCATCGGCACACCGTCCACGGAGAGGATCAAATCGTTCGCCTTGATGCCTGCTTCAGCCGCAGGACCATTAGGCTCGACTTCGGCGACCATCGCGGTTTCGCGTCCATTGATGCCCACCTTACGGAAGGGAGGACGGGTGAAGAGAGATTTCCACCAGGCAGCGTTCGGATCAGTCGCAGGCTTTTCGGCCTTCACATGGAGGGTCATTTCGCCTGCACCGGGACGATTGACGAGGAAGTCAATGGTATCGCCCTCGCTGGAAACAATGTTCCAGATCACGCTGTCCACGGGTGCACGGAAGCTTCGAACCGGCTTGCCATCAATTGTGATGATCTCATCGCCCGGCTTGAGTCCGCCTTTATCCGCAGGGCTGTCCTTGAGCACATAACCGATCTCACGCGTTACGTTGGATTCAGACTCTGGCTTGCCAGCAACCCAGACCACAACCGCGAAGAAGCAGGCAAGCAGGAAGCTGAAGAGCGGCCCGGCAAAGGCCACGATGATCTTGTCCAGTGGCGTAATCGGAGGCAGCGGGTCTTTGTTCTCGCTCTCACCTTCAATGGCTTCCATGGTTACCATTTGGGGAAGGGCGACGAACCCACCTGCTGGAATCCAGCCAAGGCCGTATTGCACGCCGTTGACTTCCTTTTTCCAGATGGGCTTACCAAACCAGATCTGGAACTTCTCAATCTTCAGCCCGCGCCAGCGACCCGCCAAAAAGTGGCCCCACTCATGAACGAGGATCATCAGATTGAAGACCATGAGCACCATGAAAATGATGCCGATGATGCGAAGGGAGGAGAAGACAAAATCCATAAAGGCTAAGAATGTAGCACTGTGTCAATGGGGGCGCAATGCATGGAGGGCTTTGTTACAGAAACAATACGTCTCAAGCTCAACAAGAACTGGGGTATTCCCTCATTGAATTGATCGGCATCTGAACGAGAAACCTGTTGCGCAGATTTCTCGTAAGAGGCTCAACTTAGTCCTCGACGCGGCGCGTCTGTTCAAAGGAGGCAACAAATCATGTGGAGTTTGACCGTTATCCCTTGGTGGGAATTCATCGTTCGTGGAATCATCGTCTACGTGTTCCTGCTCGTGCTCATCCGCATCAGTGGGAAGCGACAAGTCGGTCAATTGGCACCGTTTGACCTCGTATTGCTCCTCGTTCTTTCCAACGCCGTCCAAAATGCGATGAATGGAGGCGACAACTCCGTCCTCGGCGGTCTGATCTCCGCGATGACGCTCGTGGGCTTGAACTACACGATTGGTTATGCCACCTACCGAAGCAAGAAGCTGGAAGCCTTCATC
>Ga0114963_10003405_pt1 | contig 10867 bp, 8 predicted proteins | sample C_131016_EF_Meta_FD_87019 | JGI IMG/M metagenome (GOLD analysis project Ga0114963, IMG submission 87019) | Freshwater microbial communities from Lake Croche, Canada to study carbon cycling - C_131016_EF_MetaG | ecosystem: Environmental > Aquatic > Freshwater > Lake | place: Lake Croche, Canada...
CCTGATCTTTGTGCTACAGCTGCTACACCAGGTATTTTATTATCTACTTGCGTGGAAATATAATACTGTAAAACAGTTGTCCAATCATCAATCACGTTCGCAGGAGCATTATTCTGTATTTTTTCTTGTAGAGTTTTGTTGGTTTTTATAATATTCACTAAAATATGACTTAAATCATCTTCTGATCTTTGTTGGGCGTCATGTTTTACAGATGGACGAACAGCTGGTGGCGGAACCATCATGACCTGACAAATCATCCAATCCGGTCTCGAAAATACTGGACTAAAACCCATGAAAGAAACGTCTTCGTCTGATATTCTTTTGAATATTTTCAATACCATTTCTGGAGTCAATTTAATAATAATGTTTTCTGTATCTGGATTATTATTGACCCACTCAGCATAAATGGTAGCTAATCCTTCTTTTCTGATTTTATTTGGCTGTAAACATCCACAACCATCTTCGGTGTCTTCACCACATCGCTTAATTGAGCTCACTAGTTTAAATACATATTTCCATCTATTTTCTCCTTGTAGCTTTAAAGCTTGCTTAAATTTTTCCTTACTAATTAGTAATTTACTACATTTAAAGCAAACGCAACGCAAAATTTTTAAAATAGTACTGAAATATTGAATATAAAATACTGGTCGAGCTAATTCAATGTGACCAAAATAACCCGGTGTTTCCATGTAATCCAAACCATCTGTTGGACATATGAGGCCAGCTTCCAATACACCCATTCTCGGATCAAATAAACCACCAATAACAGGTTTATTATTAATGTAAGTATCTCTAGTTGTAATTTCGGCTACGGAGCCTTTTCTAATTTCATCTGGAGATAAAATACTAAACTGAATTCCAATAACTTTTGAACAATTGGTTGAACCATTATTTGAGATAGTATTTCTCGGCATCTCTTATTATATTGCTATATTTATATTTAGATTGTTTTAAAATCATTTTTATTTTAAAATTATTTTTAAATCGTTTTTGGTAATTTTATATTTTTTTGTATATTTGAATATTTAAATAGTTGTATATTTTACGTATCGTAAAAATTTTCAAATCCTAATTTTTATACCGTATGGTAATATGCTAAAGCGCATTTTTAGTAACTAGCAGAACTATTTCTAGGTTAAAAATATGCGTTTTATTTAACTTTCAATCAAAATATTTAGTATAAAAAATAATATTTATTAATAGTATAATGGATAATATAATGAATTTTAATAAACCAACCGTTATAAGAAAAATTCATGAAGATGGAACTCCAGATAGTTTTTATAAAGTACAATATTTAGCAACACGTTTAAACAGTGCGGATCCAAATGATATATATCAACCATTGGATGAATTTACTATGTCGCCTTCTGTATCTTCGTTACCTGGGTCTATTCTACATAAGTACGAAATTGTTAGTAATGGGGGTAAAAAATCACGTAACAATAGAAAACATAAAAAGAAGTCAGCGAAAAAAAGAAGAACTATGCGTAAATAAATTACCATACGATTATCAAGTAGTAAAATAATTTAATAAATTACTTTCATAAATTATTAAATTATAAAAAATAAAATTGATTTGGATTTAAATAATTAAAAATATATTAAACATACTATTGAAAAATGACACGCGAGTCTGGATCATTATTAGCAAAAAAAGAACAAACTAAAAAAACAAAAAAAATGGAAGAGCTTTCCAAGAAGCAGAAAAAAAATGTAGATTCTGATGACGATGATAATAATGATGACGACGGAAACGATTTTATAAGTGAAAGTGATAGTGATGAAATGGATGTTCATGAATATAGAAAATTTTTGTCAAAAATATTTCCATCGAAACATTTGAATAAAAAAATTGAAGCTGGTGAAAAAATAAAAAAAAATTATAAAAAAATCGAGAAACAACTCATTGAAGAAGACGATGACGACGAAGACGAATATGTAGATAGTAAAAAGAAAAAATCCAATTCCAATAAAAAAGCGAAATCGTCAAAACTTTCTAGTAAAAAGGGCGCGAATAAAAAACGTATAGAGATTGTTGAAGAAGATGAAGAAGAATGGGAAACTGAAGAAGATGACGACGAAGGTTCAGAAGAAGATGATGACGATGAAAATATTATTACTACAAGATCTAAATCAAAAACAAAGAAGAACAAAATGTCGTCTAAAAAAAGTCTTAAAAAGGGAAAGCGAAAACACGAAGATGAAGACGAAGATGAAGACGAAGACGAAGACGATGAAGAAGATGAATACGATGACGACGAAGATGAAATTCCTATAAAAGGTTCTGAGAAACTAAATATTATTTTTACAATAGGAGGTACTGAAGATGAAGATGAATGGGATGATGATGACTCTGATTATGATGATGACGAATTGGGTGGAGATGAAACCGAAGATGAAGATGTATCTGTTTCTTCGGATGATTCAAGTGAAGAAGATGAAAGTGACGCCGACGAAGAATTAGTAAATCGCAAAAAAACTATAACCAAAAAACCACCGAAGAAGACACAAAAAACAAAGAATCAACCAAATGAAAATAAAGAAATCACAACAAACGACGAAAATAGCAATTCATTGTTGGAAAAAATGAACAAACTTTTGGAAGAGGATCCGAAAAATAATATCTTAAAAAAATGCGTTAATATTTGCGAATCGGATATTAAAAAATCTGCTGTTAAAAAAGAGAAGAAGGAAAAGAAACAAAAAGCAAAAAATGGACGCATTTTTAAGAAAATCCTCCGAGATAAAAACACTATGAATGATTTTAAATTCTTCGAAAATTTGGAATTCGATTATCAAAAGAAAATCATCAAAGAATTACGTGAAATCAATAAATTAACGCGAATCGAAAAACCATATCGTATGACACTTTTGGAATCCAATATTCCAGCGTTATTCAAGGGCGCGGCTATGAAAAAAATCAACTCACTGCGTTATATGGAGCCTGGAAGCGGTGAATTCTATAAAATTAAAAATTGGGTTGATACTTTTATGAGAATCCCATTTGATAAACATGAATCATTACCTATTAGTATTGAAGACGGTGTTGATAAATGCCATGAATTCATGGAAAACGCGCAAAAAACACTGGATAGTGCGGTATATGGTTTAAATGATGCTAAAATGCAAATAATGCAAATGCTTGGTCAACTTTTGACCAATCCAAAAGCCATTGGTACCGCAATTGCTATTCATGGTCCACCAGGTACAGGTAAAACATCACTTGTTAAAGAAGGAATTAGTAAGATTTTGAATAGACCATTTGCTTTCATTGCGCTTGGTGGCGCAACCGACAGTAGCTTCTTAGAAGGTCATTCTTATACATACGAAGGAAGTACGTGGGGAAAAATCGTCCAAATTTTGATTGATAGTAAATGTATGAATCCAGTTATTTATTTTGATGAATTGGATAAAATAAGTGATACGCCAAGAGGTGAAGAGATAGCAGGTATTTTAACACATTTGACAGACACTACACAAAATTGCCAATTCCATGATAAATACTTTGCTGAAATCAATTTTGATTTGAGTAAATGTCTATTCATATTTAGTTATAATGATGAATCAAAAGTGAACCCAATATTGAAAGACAGAATGTATAGAATTCAAACCAAGGGTTATAATCAAAAACAAAAGACTCAAATAGCAAATAATTATTTATTACCTACAATAAAAGAACAAGTAAGATTCAATGAAGGGGACATTATAATTCCGGATGAAGTGATACAATATATTGTTGACAATTATTGTAATAAAGAGGATGGGGTTCGTAATTTGAAGCGTTGTCTTGAAATTATTCATACAAAATTGAACTTGTATCGTTTGATGAAACCAGGTACCAATTTATTTGAAGAAGACATGTCATTGACAGTTAGTTTCCCATTTACAGTTACAAAGGAAATTGTAGATAAATTGATTAAGATAAACAAAGAAAATGTATCGGCACTTTATAATATGTATGTGTAAGTTAGTTGTATAAAAAATTTTGATATTTTTGTGAAAAGGTATAGGTAATCGGTATATGACTAAATTGTATATTGTCTTTTTTTCTTTACCATAGAACGATAATTTTCAATTTCTATCAAGTTATTTGGCTGATACAAAAATTTCATTGCTTGTTTCATTGTCATGTTAGGAAATAACATTTGTATATTTTTAATTTCATTTGCCATACTTGAATAAGCTTTACTTTTGTCTATTTGTGACCACCATAAATCTATGGTATCATACAATTCACTTGTTTTTGGTATATAAATTACATCTCTAAAATTGGAAAATTCCACTTTTTTTTTACTTTTTTCAATACAAAAATCAGTATAATATTCAATTTGATTCATTATATTAAGTTAAATATATTTTATAAATATGTTTCATTTTTTTGTTTTATTTTTTTCTACAATTTTTGTAAAAGAATATTATCTATATAATATATAACATGGATAACATTGACGAAAATATTTATAACGAATATCAAAAATTATTACAATTTGGACCAGAAATTATTTCTGATGTTTATTATAATGATGTTACAGATTTAGACGAAAGAGAAGAAATCAAACAATTAAAAGATTTGAATAAGTACGTTTATCCTTGCTATAGTAGCATAGGTTCGGGAGATGATACTGAATCAATTGAATTTGTAGTTTTATCTAGTTATTTTGATGCTATAGTTGAAAAACTTAAAGAAGAAGGTTTATGGTTCTTAGCAATAAATTATGGTTCAGAAGGACAAATCTCGAAGAATTATGATGAAAACATAAATGATCAAACAATAAAAATTAGCAATATTGTCAATGATTCCGATTTGAAACAATATGATATGAAAAGTAATGAACATCCGAATGGTTGGGAAATTGTCAAAAATGATGAAAATGGTGAAATTACTATTGAAAAAGATAATTTTACCTATTTCTTACACACGAGTAATATTGATGAAATTGAGAATGAATACACAAGACAAAATTATTTTATGAAAAGACCTCTTATATCTAAATTAGCAGGTAAAATAGATATTGATTTATTATCAAATAATGTTGCTCTTATTATGGTGGAAGATCCTGTTGTAGGTAGAAAGACATTGAATACGGTTCTGTTGAAAATTTTTAAGGAAGTAATGCCTTACTCTTCTCAAAAGACAATGTCGGCTGGTTCAAGAAAATCCAAGGGCAAGGCCAAGGGTTCAAGAAAATCCAAGGCCAAAGCCAAGGGTTCAAGAAAATCCAAGGCCAAAGCCAAGGGTTCAAGAAAATCCAAGGGCAAGGTCAAGGGTTCAAGAAAATCCAAGTCGATCAAAAAAATTAGACATGTGTAAAAGATATAAACATATCACTAAATAATTTAATAAATAAAATGAATATAGATTATTTATTAAAAATGAAGCCAGAAAATGATTATATCAACGCATATTTGGATCAAATTAAAGGAGTCTATAAACATATGAAAGAAGATTCTGTTTATTTTTTAATCGATTCAAGTCTAAATGTAAATGAAAAACATATTCAATATAATAAAACCATTACAGAAGTAGATGATTTACTAAACCAACAAAATGAGCATATACAACAATTGATTTTACTAAATAAAAAAATCAATCAAACTTTAATAAATATGTGTAATCATGAATGGTGTACTGATTCTATTGACATTGATCCAGATAGATCAAAAACAATCGAATACTGTAAAATATGTAGTTGTATGAAATAAATATGTTTATCGTTTGCTTTGTGTGTTCGGACTCTTTTGTGTTACTTATAATCATGTTATTTTAAAGAAAATACCATGATTTTTCAAAATTCTCAGTAAGCATTATTTTATTGCAGAAAAGTGATCCCAAAAGTATTTTAGGTTTTCGATTTTGGACATTTTTTTGTCCATTTTTGAAAAAGGGCGATTGACTTTGCGAAAAACAACAATGATGAGACCATAAATGAAAATTATCGTCTGGCTACAAAAAATATAATTTTGAGTTTGTTACGATAATTTTTTTGTATAGAAAAATTTATTTTTTTCTCAATGGAAATAAATGGAACTTTTAGGAACTAAAATTCAGCAAAATTCAGCGATGAAATATTATTGTACAATTTGTGACTATGGAACGTGTAGGAAATGTAATTATACGACACATTTAAATAGCTCGAGACACTGCGAAAACTCATCAAAGGAACTGTTTGGAAATGAAATTCAGCAAAAATTCAGCAAAATTCAGCGAATTTGTGAAAATTGCAATAAAGATTTCAAAACATCTTCAGGTTTATGGAAACATAAACAAAAATGTAATCTTATTGCACAGCCGACTAGTAATGAACATTCGGACAAAGAAGTTATCATGATGTTGATTAAGGAGAACTCTGAATTGAAAAATATGATGATTAAAGTTATAGAAAATGGAACTAATAACAATAACAATAACAATATCACCAACTCTAATAATAAAACATTCAATTTACAGTTCTTTTTGAATGAGACTTGTAAAGATGCGATGAATATTATGGATTTTGTCGATTCTGTTAAATTACAAGTATCTGATCTGGAAAATGTAGGGAAGGTTGGTTATATTGAAGGGATATCCAATATAATTATTAAAAAATTACAAGCACTTGATGTGAATAAAAGACCAGTACATTGTCCTGATCAGAAAAGGGAGGTCATGTATGTAAAGGATGAAAATATTTGGGAAAAAGAGGATGAAACAAATCAAAAAATACGAAAAGCTATTCGCATGATAGCACATAAAAATATTTGTATGTTTAAAGAGTACCGAGAAAAATATCCTGATTGTGAAGACTATGATTCAAAGAAAAACGATCAATATAATAAGATTGTTTATGAAGCAATGGGAGGAAAGGGTGATGATGAATATGAAAAAAATTCGAAGATCATCAAGAAGATAGCAAAGGTTGTTGGCATTGAAAAAGGATAAAGGTCGTTGTTCTTTAAGTTATTTGACGCTTATCGTTTGCTTTGTGTGTTCGGACTCTTTTGTGTTACTTATAATCATGCTATTTTAAAGAAAATATCATGGTTTTTCGAAATTCTCAGTAAGCATTATTTTATTGCAGAAAAGTGGTCCAAAAAGTATTTTTGGTTTTCAATTTTGGACATTTTTTTTGTCCATTTTTGAAAAGGGCTATTGACTTTGCGAAAAACAGTAATGATGAGACCATAATTGAAAATTATCGTCTGATTACAAATTTAACTTTTGAAAATTTGTTACGATAAAATTTTATTTTTATTTATACTTAACATTTAGGGGTTTTTTTCTGTTTCAAATATATGAAACAAATGAAACAAAAATTACCCCAAAAAACCCATGATTATTCTTGTGAAAAATGTAACTTCATAACTGCTAACAAAAAAGATTTTAATAGACATCTTCTTACACCTAAACATCAAACTGAAACAAATGAAACAGTTTTTGAAACAAAAAAACCCCAAAAAACCCAACATCATAATTGTGAAAAATGTTCCAAGATTTTTAAAAGTAGGACTTCATTATGGAGACATAATAAAATTTGTGATTTACAACAAAATAATAGTAAAGATGAATCTTTAGTCGAATATTTACTGAATGAAAATAAAGAATTGAAAAATATGATAATTGAGGTTTGTAAGCAAATACAGCCGTGTAACATCAACAATAGTATAACCAACAACTCCAATAATAAAACATTCAACCTACAACTTTTTTTGAATGAAACTTGTAAAAATGCTATGAATATTAAAGACTTTGTTGATTCTGTTCAGCTTGATTTAGCTGACCTTGAAAATGTCGGAAAGTCTGGTTATATTGAAGGGATTTCCAATATAATCATTAAAAATTTGAATGCTTTAGAAGTCGAACAAAGACCTATTCATTGCGCTGACCAAAAGAGAGAAGTTATATACATTAAAGATGAAGATAAATGGGAAAAGGAAGAAGATAGCAAACCTAAAATGAGGAAACTTATTAGACAAATTGCTCATAAAAATATTTGTATGTTTAAGGAATTCCGAGAAAAATATCCTGATTGTGATAATTCTGAATCCAAGAAAAATGATCTATTTAATAAGATTGTGTATGAATCCATGGGTGGAAAGGGTGATGACGATAATGTCAAGGATAATAAAATAATTCATAAGATATCCAAACAAGTTGGTATTGATAAATTTCCATTGTAATCTTATGGGTTGCTTTGTGTGTTCTGACTCTTTTGGGTTACTTATAATCATGTTATTTTAAATTGAATACCATGATTTTTCGAAATTCTCGGTAAGCATTATTTTATTGCAAAAAAGTGGTCCAAAAAGTATTTTGGGTTTTCAATTTTGGACATTTTTTTTGTCCATTTTTGAAAAAGGGTGATTGACTTTGTGAAAAACATAAGTGATGAGACCATAAATGAAATTTACCGTCTTGACGCCTAAAAAATATTTTTCATTTTGTTACTGTAAATTTTTTTAATTTTAGAAAATTGGGTTTAGGCGTAAAAAAATGTTCTATGAGTAATATAGAATTTAGAATGAATTTTGGCGTAAAAACAACAGAAAATTATTTTTGCGAAAAATGTAACTTTATAAGCTGTAAAAGAAGTGATTGGGATAGACATACGTCCACTAGAAAACATAAAATTAGAACAAATTACGCCGATTTAGAACAAAAAAACGCCGAAAATGTCAAAAATTATGTCTGTAAATTTTGAAATGGTTAAAAGTAATACAGAATTACATATAAAATAGATGACACATAAAATAATAATTATATCAAAAAATATATAATTATTTTCACATATTTTTAGTATTCAGAATAAGGAACATTATTGCCGGCGCGTGTAATTAAATAATTGTATGTATCTGTATTCATACATGCGCAACCCATACTACTAGAAAAAGCATTAGGGCAACAATTAGGACTGAATGGCATATTATCGAACAAAGAGAGTTGACCTTCTGGTAGCGGCAATTGTTGATTAGGACGATCAATAATACCTTGAACAGCCTTAGAAATTGGTTGTCCTGGAACAACAGTCAGATCAGCCATTCCCCAATTAGCAGTGTTAACTGGAGTATAGCTGGAAACAGAGTATTCGGATGATTCCCCATAGTTAGTATTAGCACCTACAAACCCCTCTTTTTTTGCTTGCTTTTTATTACTAGGATGAGCTACTGGAACGAATGATTCTTTTTCATTTTTTAACATTTTTTTTTTATCGTGTGGCTTTTTGTGTTCACTTTCTTCTTTATCATGGAAACCTTCTATGTTTCTATAAAAGTTACAACATCCACATACGGTGTGACCAACTAGAATTAAATAAACAATTCCAATTAAAATTAAGATTTCCAAATTGAATTTGAAACCAAAAATAGAAATATCCATTTTATTATACATATTTCATAGATAATAATTTTCCTCTATATTTATCTAAAAATAGATCAATACAAGAATTGTAATCATAAAATTGAATTTCATTTACATAAAATGTTTTTTTATTTGTTAATAAATGATACAATTTGACTTCTTTATGTTTATACAATTTCTTATTTCTTTTGTCTAAATCTAATGTTGAAGTAAAATTTATTGTTTTATCACATATATTTAAATTCGTCCCACCAACTACAAATTTATTTTTTGCTAAACAATAAGAACATTGCTCAAAAATATTTTCACCATCAATTTCTACGTAACCATAAACTCTCTCACCGTTTTCTAAAATATCCCCGATATTTATATTCTTTATTTTTTTAACGATTCCATCTTTTAATCGAAGTATCGTATTTGGATGAAAACCACCATCTAGATATTTATGAATATCACTATTTTTAATGTTGTCATCGTATAAATCGTCAAAACTATATTTTACATTTTTAATTTTCATGTTTTTAATTTTATCAATTTCTTCGTCAAATATTTCATCCCAATCACTAAATGTCATATCATTTAACTCTATTGTTTTGCTCTCTGTGTTCAAACAGTATAAAAATGTTCCTCTCATTCCTCCGGTTCCATCGCCATCACAACCATAATTATCTAGTTTTACAGCTTGCGGATGATTTTCTACCGCTACCCAGTTATTATTGTATTTAACAAGGTGACTATTGGATACTATTACACCATTTAAATTATACATTACTGAATCTTTGGATTCAACAATTATTTTTGCTGTTATTACATTGTTGTTTTTTAATTTCTCTCCAATTTCTATTTCCGAAATCTTTTTAACAATTCCATTATTCATAACCAACTCTGTATTTTTATCAAAACATTTTGATGATTTTAATGTCGGAGCAGATAAGCCAGTATTTACATGTAAAACATTTGTCATAAAAGTTAAAATTAATGCCATAGGAATCGAAAGAGCTACAAAGATGGCTGTATTCGCAAGCGCAGCGCCCCACGTAAAAGGGAATATCCAAAAAACAGCTATCAGTGCTGCTAATGTAATTAATATGATTATTATAAATTGAGCAATTGCGCCCAACAATGATTTTAACGCATAAAAAGTTCCCAAACTGGTAAATAAGCTAGCAGTCATAGTACCTTGTATTTTCGATATAAAATCTTTGAAGCTGATAATAATTTGCTGTAGAGGAATCATGATATTCATCAATCTACCCATTATTTCTTCTGTCACGGATTGAAAAAATGATCTTGTTTTGCTCGTCATAGCTCGAATATCATTAATAGCATCACTCATTGATCCAGCTATTTTAGTCATCGTATTTGTTGCGAAATTAATTGGCTCTACTGCGATACCAGTAATGTTTCTTGAAGTGTTTTGAATACAGTAAGTAAAATTTTGTGCAGTGAAATCTTTTATGCTTATATCTTGTGGTTTATTAACAAAACCGGCGATTGGCATGATATATGGTTTACAACGTTGATTTGCCC
>Ga0114963_10003407_pt1 | contig 10862 bp, 2 predicted proteins | sample C_131016_EF_Meta_FD_87019 | JGI IMG/M metagenome (GOLD analysis project Ga0114963, IMG submission 87019) | Freshwater microbial communities from Lake Croche, Canada to study carbon cycling - C_131016_EF_MetaG | ecosystem: Environmental > Aquatic > Freshwater > Lake | place: Lake Croche, Canada...
GTTCTTTAAAAGCACTTAAATGTTTGAGTTTAGTAATCAATAGTAAAATGGAACCATCAAAATATTTAAATTTATCAAATAAAATTTTAGATAATCCAACTGAAAGATATTGCGAAATATATAAAATAATAAATTTATCTAATGGTAAAATATATGTTGGACAATCTGTTTCGCATATATTAAATCATAAAAGATATAGACCATACGGACACAAACTTAGATTTAAATGTCACATTTCAGAAGCATTCTCAAAAAAAAAGAATCAATCGCATTATTTAAACAACGCAATTAGAAAATATGGCGTTGAAAATTTTGTTGTTGAATTAATTGAATGTTGTGATAGTGATAAATCTGACGTGCGTGAAATACATTACATCAAAGAATTGAATAGTTTATTTCCAAATGGTTATAATCTAAAAAATGGTGGTGTTGTATTTACGCATAGCAATGAAAGTAAAAAACGTGTATCCAACGGTGTAGTAAATTATTTTAAAGATAAAAAATATGAAAGGTTTAAAGAAATAAAATGTATTGACGATTGCATTGAAAAATACATAAAACCTTTAAACCGTTCTAATAAGCAATATGGTTGGTATGTCTACATAGATAAAATTAAAGCAGATTTTGGTGGTGTCCATATTTCAATTGATGAAAGCAAAAAAAGTGCTATTGAATTTATAAATAATTTAAAGAACCAGTTAGCAACATGACCAAATTGCGGGAAACTCCTTAGAGCCTTCAATACCACTCACTTTTGGAAACAATTGTGAGGAACTCGGTTAAATGCCGAACCCAATGGTAAAAATGTGAAGGATTGGACAATCCGCAGCCAAGTCCCTAAACTCGTTATGATAGAGCATGGGAAAGGTTCAGAGAGTAGATGGTTGTGGGTCTTATATGATGGTCTAGTCAACCTGATAAGGCTTAAGGTGTATTCCGGCCCTTTTGGAAACATTAGGGAAATTCATGGAAATGAATTTACATATGCCACAAGATACAGAAGCAGAAGCAGAATTAATGAATTTAGCAGCAGTGCCATATCAAATAATTAGTCCAGCAAATAACTCATCAATTATAGGAATATATCAGGATTCAATGCTTGGATGTAATAGGTTTACTCGTCAAGACTTGACTTTTACACCGAGGGAAGCAATGAATATTTTAATGATGTTTCAACGAGTAAATGAATATGATTTATTAGAAAAGGGAGATAGAATAACAAACTTTGACATACTATCACAAATATTACCGCCATTGTCATTAAAATACAAAACAAAATTATTTACTGACAATGACGATATGAAGAATTCAAATAATGTGTTGGAAATTAAGAATGGGCAGTACATCAGAGGTCAAATGGAAAAAAGTGTTCTCGGTGGTGGCACCAAAGGATTAATCCAAAGAATATGCAATGATTATGGTAACTTTGCATCTGCAAATTTTATTGATGATTTACAAAATGTAATTACTGAGTATATGAAATCCAGTGCTTATAGTGTTGGAATTAGTGACTTAATTTCAGATAGTAAAACAAATCAAAAAATCATTGATGTTATAACCGATAAGAAAAAAGATGTTAAAAATCTTATCGACCAAACACAATTAGGTATTTTTGAAAACAAAACAGGTAAAACAAATGAAGAAGAATTTGAAACACAAGTTAATAATATTTTGAATCAAGCATCTTCTGAAGCAGGTAAAATTGGTCTAAAAAGTTTGAGTAAAGATAACCGATTTGTAATTATGGTAAATGCCGGGTCAAAAGGTTCAGAATTAAATATATCTCAAATGATTTCTTGTTTGGGACAACAGAACGTTGATGGTAAAAGAATTCCATATGGTTTCGACCATAGAACATTGCCGCATTATACAAAGTATGATGATAGTCCCTCTTCAAGAGGATTTGTAGAAAGTTCTTATATTAACGGTCTAACTCCTCAAGAACTATTCTTCCACGCAATGGGTGGTCGTGTTGGTTTAATTGATACTGCGGTTAAAACTAGTACTACTGGTTATATCCAACGACGATTGATTAAAGGTTTGGAAGATTTGATGGTTTCTTACGATATGACTGTTAGAACAAATAAAAGCAAAATAGTTCAATTCACTTATGGTGATGATGGAATTGACCCAGTAAAAGTTGAAAATCAGTCAATACCATTAGTTAATTTAAGTATTCAAGAAATTTATTCTCATTATAATATTGTTGAAGAAGTTAGTAAAAATAAAACATTGTCAGCAATATTATTGAAACCTGTATTAACGAGATATAAAAAACAATTAGATAAAACTCAAGAGAAATGTAAATTTTACACAAATATGATGATTGAAAAAAGAAATAGCATTGTTAAAAATATTTTCAAAAATAAAGGCGATAATGTTGTGAATTGCCCTGTTGCATTCTCATATATTATCGGTAATATTATCGGACAACATAATATTAACTCCAACTCAATGTGCGATATTACACCATTAGAAGTTTTTGAAATGATTGAAGAAACATACTCTAATCTCGAAAAAATTAGATGTGCCGTTCCAACCGAACTATTCAAAACATTGTATTTCTTCTATTTATCTCCAAAAGATTTATTATTGGTTAAGCGGTTCAATAAAGATGCGTTAACTGTTTTGTTGGAGACAATTTCACTCAGTTATAAAAGAGCAATTGTTGCACCCGGTGAAATGGTTGGAATGATTGCCGCGCAGAGTATTGGCGAACCTACGACGCAAATGAGTGTCAGGAAATGCGAGCATATTAGGTGTATAAAAATTAATAAAAATACCAAAACTGTAAATATGATGTGGCAACAAATTGGGGAGTTATGTGATAATATAATAGAACAATTACCAGAATATACATTCAATACTGGTCACGTAGATAGTGTTGAAACATTGTTAGAACCATTAGAAGATGAATATTATATTGTTGGTGTTGATGAAGAAGAAAAAACACATTGGAATAAAATTTCACATATTAGTCGTCATCCAGTAAATGGTGAAATGATGAAAGTAACGACAAAAAGTGGTCGAGTTGTAGAAACAACAACAAGTCATTCCCATTTAATTAGAGATAAAGAAACCCAAACAGTTATCCCTATTACAGGGGCAAATATGAAAGTTGGAATGAGGATACCAGTTGCAAAATATATTGATAATACGTTTATTGAAGATAAAGTTAAAATTGGAGATAATGAATATAAATTAGATTATTTATTTGGATGGTTTATTGGCGCTTATTTAGCAGAAGGACATTTAAATAAAAATAAAAAATATAATAATGTTTCTTCTCAGATAAATATTACAAATATATCACCACATTTTATTGAAAATACAAAATTATTTGCTGAGAGATTTGGCGAACAATGTAAGCTCAATGAAAGACCAGGAGAATATGGACCTGGAGTTACAACATCATTTACTAATAAAGAGTTAGCAATTTTCATTAATGAAACTTGCGGTAATGGGTCTTTTGTAAAAAGAATTCCAGATTTTGCTTTCATAGCACCCAACGAATTCAAGGCAGGATTGGTTCAATCATATATGGATGGTGATGGTAACTTCCAATGCGATAAAGGACATCATCTAATCCGGTCTTGTAGTCGAAGTAAACAATTAACAAAAGATATAGCATTATTGCTAAATTATTTTGGAATATTTGCTTCAATTAAAGAAAGGTTTACAAGAGGTTCTAATATCTATGAGTTATCAATATCACCCAAATATAGTATTTTATATAAAGAACATATTGGTTCTCTTGTTCACGAAGATAAACTACGTGAATTAGTTAATTATATTAGTAGAGAAGATGCATTTAGTTTAAGAGAAGATATAGATAATATCAACGGACTTGGAGATATTATTGCGAGTTGTGGTAAGATATTAAAATTACCTGGACAAAGTCGTACTTATGGAAGATGGGCAAAAAAAGAAACAATTGGTCGTCGCACTCTTGAAAAATATATTGAAATATTTGAATCACATCCTGAATCATCCAGAATTAAAGACGATATTTGTGTCTTAAAACAGGCATCAAACTCTGGTGTTATTTGGGATGAAATAATAAACATTGATATTTATACACCAGACCAGAAGGAATATGTCTATGATTTTACAGTTCCAGCAAACCAAACATTTATGACAGATTATGGTATTATAGTTCATAACACATTAAACACTTTCCATTTTGCAGGTGTTTCCAGCAAATCTAATGTTACTCGTGGTGTTCCAAGAATTGAAGAAATATTATCTCTATCTAGTGAACCGAAGAACCCTTCATTAACTGTTTTCCTTAATCCTGAAGATGAAACTGAGAGAGAAAAGGCGCAATCAATTATGTATATGTTAGAACATACAAAGATGGAAGAAGTTGTTTCATCAGTAGAAATTTGTTTTGACCCAGATGATTTAAACACATTGATAAATGAAGATAAGACAACAATGGCACAATATAAGGAATTTGAGAATATGATAAATGAATGTATGGAAACAACAATGGAAACTATTAGTGAAAAATCCAAATGGATATTGCGTATGGAATTGAACCCTGAAGTAATGTTAGAGAAGAATATTACAATGGATGATGTAAACTTCACATTGAAAAATAGTTATGGTGACGACATTTCGTGCATTTACTCGGATTATAATTCAGATAAACTAATTTTCAGAATAAGAATGAATAAAGTAATTCAGAAAAATAAATCAACATACGATAAAAAGATTAGTTCATTAGACCAATCGGATGAAATATATTTGCTAAAGAATTTCCAAGACCAGTTACTGAAAAATACTATTATTCGTGGAATAAAAAATATTAATAAGGTAATTTTAAGAAAAATAAAGGATAATGTCGTTGAAACGGCAGGTGTTTTTAAGAAACAAGATATATGGGTTCTTGATACAATCGGTACAAATATATTAGATGTTCTTGCTCTAGATTATATAGATTCAAAAAGAACATTCAGCAATGATATAATTGAAATATTCAATGTTTTTGGGATTGAAGCAGCAAGACAAACCATCTATAATGAATTGGCAGAAGTTATAGAGTTTGATGGAACATATATAAATTATCATCATATGTGTATGCTTTGTGATAGAATGACCGCTACAAGTAAATTAATTTCAATATTCAGACACGGAATAAATAATGACAATATAGGTCCAATCGCAAAGGCATCTTTTGAAGAGACACCGGAGATGTTTTTGAAAGCAGCAAAACACGCGGAACTTGATACCTTGAGAGGAGTTAGTGCCAATGTAATGTGTGGACAAGAGGGTTTATTTGGAACAAATTGTTTTCAAGTTGTTTTGGACTTAGAGGAAATGAATAAATTAGAAGAAACAATAAATTATGAGAATCCAAATGATATTGAAGTCATTGAAAAGATGTTTGGAGATGTAGATAATCCAGATACAAAATGTAGTACAAACAAATTAATTATTCAGAATAATGTATCAAGTATAAAGAACATAAATTTTGGAATAGATAGTAATTACACTCCGTTTTAAATATGTTTAAAAAATGAATTAAATAATCAATTATAATAAATAAATGAATACATTTATTATAATATTTCAAAAATTAATTGGTATAAATCATATAATTTATTATAGAAATATATCGAATTATAATTATTGGGAAACAATTTATAAAAATAAAGATAACACAAATTTTTTAATTAATCAATTTATTAGTAATTTAATATTTGTTAAATCAGATAAATTTAAATGTTTAAATATTTTTTTATCAAATATCTTTATAAATGAGAATGATAAAAAGACAGTTTTAGAAAATTTTTCAAAGTCTCAAAAGGTCTATTATTCTTTTTCGAAATTTGCAAACATTTACAGAATTAAAAAAAGGGAACCAGTAATAACAAAAGACTTATGTATGAACAATATTAATTCTAAACAAAAAAATGTTTTTACATTATTACAAAATAATTCAATATATTTATTTTCTATTTATGATTTAATAAAAATAATAAATACATCATTAATAAATTCCGCTGATTTTTTCCCAAAACCATTAATTCCTAAGAATCCTTACAATAATATTATTTTTAACAATTCAACGTTATATAACATATATTTTTTTATTAAATTCAATAAATTTATTATTCCACAGTTATTACAATTTTTCGTAAATTCTAATTTATGTTTAAAAAACTTTGTTTTGAAAAATGAATTCATTATTCGTGAATATTCAATCCGTAATTATGTAAATACTACTCGATATAATTTATTATATCAAGAAGTGATATATATGATTAATGAATTTTCTAATGTTATTGATATTGATATAGATTTTCCAGAAGATAAATTAGTCGAAATATTTAAACCATATCTACATTTATATTATATTTATAATTATCACATAAGTGGAACATTAATAAAACTTGATTCTTATAAGAAATTATTAAATAGATTTATAATACTTGAAAAATATAATCCACGATTTGGAAGAAAAATAATTAAAAAAAAAAATAATAAAAATAAAAATCAAGAATTGGTTTTCAATATGGACCATCCAAATTTTTATGATAAGACCTTTTTTGACGTTAGCAGAAATTATATACAATTTATTCTATAACTATAAATTTTTTTTTGTTTTATTTTTAACTGTAACTATAGTTTTTTGATTGTCATTTTTAATATTTTTAATTGATTTATTTTTACTAATTCTACAATATTGTCTCTTAACACCATTCGCAAATATACATTCAGGTTGTATGCAATCATCTTTTTCTTTATTCGTACAATTGTTAATATTTACAATTGTTTCATTTTTATTATCTAATACATTTTGTTTTCTGCGTTTAACCACTCTTGTTTCATCTCCAACAACAATAAACTTTAGTTTCTTCTTAGGTTTATTCTCTTTAAGTTCTTCTTCTTTTTCTTCTTTTTCTTCTTTTTCTTCTTCTTTTTCTTCTTCTTCTTCTTTTTCTTCTTTTTCTTCTTCTTTTTCTTTTTCTTCTTCTTCTTTTTCTTTTTCTTCTTTTTCTTCTTTTTCTTCTTCTTCTTTATCGCCAACAATAATAAACTTTATTTTCTTCTTAGGTTGATTTTTCTTCTGATATACCGTAGTATTTTTTTTTACAAAAGAAGTTAAATAATCTTCTATACTCTTTTTTCTTTCAACAGCATTTAATAATGATGAGTTATCTTTAAGAAGAGACAATTGAAATGTAATCTTTTTATTAGGTGATTCTATCAACTTATATTTAGGAACAACTTCGTGTCTTAATGCAGGACAAATTATAAATATAAAATCACTATTTTTATTTCCATTAACAACAAATTCATTTTTATTATATCCGGTTTCCATTAAGGTTTTAGTCGAAATTAATATACAATCAATATTATACATTTTCGTTATCATCCAAATATCAAAATTTGAGATAAAATAATTATCATCAAATATAAAATTCTCAAATGACATTTTTTTGGATTTTACTTGGTCTCCTAATATTTTTTTACCTTCTTCAATTAAGATTTCAACAATTTTTTCCTCATATTTAGGCAAATATTTAGAATATTCCTTAAATAAATTAATTTTCAATTCATTAACAGATAACTTTTTATTTTTAAGTATATTAATTATATCTATTAATAAATAAAATCCGCAAAACATACTTTTATCATAAATTAATTCAACAAAATCACTTGGAAATTTATTTTTCCATATGACTGATTTTATTTTTGATTTATTTGGTGAACAATCAATATTATCTATATTAAAATGTTCATTTATATTTACTACATTATCGTATATTTGTGTATTTAAAGGATTTACAATATCATACGATGAATTTTTTGTATATTTATTTATTACAGCCGGGACTAATCCTTCAAAATATTCATTGTTTAATAATGATTGAATTATAATTAATTCATTATCATTTAAATTATAATTTAAATTACTAAACGACATGTATGTATTCGGTTGAAATATCAATGAATTTATCCTATTATATCTTATTAATTCATCTGCCATTTTTCCAAAATAAAATATTTCATTATCAATATCATTAAGTAAATTGTGTTTTGGCAATACTAATTGACAATTATTATTAGAATATGCGCATAATGGTTTTTTCTTATCACAATTATTTTTATTTAATAAAAAACACGTATTTGTTTCATTAATCAACTTATAATTATAATCTTCACTAAAAACTATTATATCCTTTATTAATTTTTTCAATAAATCAAATACTGAGAGAAATTTTATATTGTTCAATTTATACCTATTATTTATTATTTCTTCAATTTGTTCTCTCACTTTTATATTTTCATATTTATTTAATAATATTCTTGTCGTATTTCTGAATATATTATAAAAATTTGTTTCTAGTTTTATCTTTTTTATATAATCCACACGTTCTGTATCATAATCATCCTTTATAATAGTATTTGTGTCTGCAATTAAATAATTATTACTTCTTAAAACCTTTATGTTATCATTAATATTTGACAAAGGTTCTGGATTACTTATTTGAATAAATTGGTTTGTCTCTGTCAATAATCCAACAACCATTTCATCTTCTACAACTTTGAATACAGGTTTAGAATGTATTTTATTTCTACTATCATTGTTTAATTTTATTAAAAAATCTACGGTTTCATTATATTTTTTATACATATAATCTTCTGTCATTAATACATAATCATATTGTGTAATAATAGACGATGGAAAACACGTAACGACTCCTACCTCGCTATCTGTATTTTCAATAATTAATGAAATTACTTTACTTTGATAATTTATTATTTGTTTTATTATTTTATAATTCATTTTGTTTAATAATATTATTAATGTTTCCAATAACATCGGACTCTTAAATTTATATTCATTCGGTTGACTTGGTAATGGGACACACGTGTTTTTTAACAATGGTTTAATTAATTGTTTAAAAACAGCCCTCATACTTTTTGATAATTCGGGTGACCGTTCTGTAAATAATGTGGTAATCTTCAGTTTGGTTTCCTCATTTTTATATTCATAAATCGGTTCATAATAATCGCCTATTTTTAATAAAATTAATGTCTTTTTATTTGAACTATAAAATTCATTTGAATAATGATTTGTCGGACAAATTAATTCAACATTATCTGTTGTATCATTATTTGGTATTTCTAAAATTACTAGATTTAAACCTTCTGGAAATAATTTTTTATTTGGCATACATATTAAATCCCATAAATAAGTATAATCTATTATTACATTTGGGTCTTTCAAATATAATATAAAATTCTCAAATGCATTAACCACATATTCAAAATATAACATTTCATTTTTATTCTTTTTATTTATTTTTGAATATAATTTCGAGGAATGATATTTTGTTACATCTTGTTTTTTATTTTTGTCTAAAAATATATTTACTAAGTCTCCATTTTGATATATTATAAATTTATCTATATTCAAAATACTTATTATTAATTCTTTAAATTTCTCAATTGTTGGTACAACATTCAAACCATTGTAAAACAATGTTGTTGAAATACACGCAAGAAATGATTGGTTTTTATTCAATTCTACACCATATCTTAATAAGCATTTATGGAATGGTTTTATATTTGTATTTGTAGTACTTACTTGACAATCCGCGTTTATTTCCTTTAAAAAACTTTGAATACTTACCGGTAAATAACCCCATCTTCCTTTTTCTAATGGAAATTTTTCAGGACCTTTAACATAGTCATCTTTTTCTACTTTTTTCTTTATATTTTCGGGTTCATTTATTTTATCCTTTTTATTATTGCTACATTGACTTCTTCTCTCTAATTGTGCTGGTGTATCCCAATTTTTAAAACAACAAGGCATACAAAGACCATCTGGATGTTTATCACTTTCAATAAAACCTGGATAATGTTTTATATATTTTTCCTGAGTTCCGTGAACCGATTTATTGAAAAACTCAAAAACATATTCTCCTTCTCTTATTTTTTTCTGATTTTGCGGTATTATTTTACCACATTTTCCACTTTTAACATCTTCCGCAGTTATAGGACTATTAGTTTTCATACACCAATATCTAGGACATAAGTAATAATATTCTTTATCTGGATTAGAACCATATTTTAATATTTCTCCATTTTTCATTCCATTTTTGAGGAATCCGGGTTGAGATTTATCAATTCTGGTTATTTCTTGTTCAGTTAATATTACTGGTTGTCTTCTCGCGCTATGCATACAACTTCTAGAATAAGACTTAAATTTACCATTTTGTTTTGGATTATTAAATAATAGGGGTTCAAATTCATCTAGTTTTTCTTGAAATGGATTTGGATTTGCCAACTTCATACCAACTATATTTTTAATTTCGTTTTGGGGTTTATATCTCTCTTCTTTTTTCTCAGAAACAGAAGATACACTTTTTACTTCTTCTTCTTCATCAGATTCTTCTTTTTCTTCTTCTTCTTCTTCATCAGATTCTTCTTTTTCTTCATCAGATTCTTCTTTTTCTTCTTCTTTTTCTTCCTCTTGAAAGACAGCAGACGAACTTTTATCGGATGCAGAAGAAACTGAAGAGGGACTTTTGCCCTTCTTTTCTTCTTCTTTTTTATCAGAAATGGAAGAAATACTTTTTTCTTCTTTCTCTTTTTCTATATCTCTCACTTCTTTTTTATCAGAAACAGAAGAAATACTTTTTTCTTCTTCTTTTTTTTCCTCATCTTCTTCTTCTTCTTCAATTCCAAAATCATTTAAAGATTTATCACTTTTATATGAATCCGTTTTTTTATCATCATCATCTTCTTCTTCTTCTTCAATTCCAAAATCATTTAAAGATTTATCACTTTTATATGAATCCGTTTTTTTATCATCATCATCATCATCATCTTCTTCTTCTTCA
>Ga0114963_10003408_pt1 | contig 10861 bp, 13 predicted proteins | sample C_131016_EF_Meta_FD_87019 | JGI IMG/M metagenome (GOLD analysis project Ga0114963, IMG submission 87019) | Freshwater microbial communities from Lake Croche, Canada to study carbon cycling - C_131016_EF_MetaG | ecosystem: Environmental > Aquatic > Freshwater > Lake | place: Lake Croche, Canada...
CACCAGGGCTGCCGCCAGGGTGATCCGCAGGCTGGTGAGAGGCCAGCGCAGCAGCGGCAGCAGCAACCCCACCGCCAGGCTGGCCAGCAGGGGCAGCGGTAGGTCGGCCAGCACCGGGAAGCCGCTGAGCACGGCGTCGTTAAAGGGTTCGTTGATCAAGCCCCGGGCCTGCACCAGCAGGTAGGTGAGCCCCCCCACCAGCAGGGCCAGCTGCAGGGCCAGGGCCAAGGCCAGGGGCCAACCCTCCAGGGCCAGCAGCGGTTTACGCCCCGGCTTGCCGAGCGCTGGCCCCTTGGTTTGGGTCCCCTGGCGCAGGTTCCAGCAGCGCTGCAGCTGTTGAAGTTGCAGGGGAATGCCGAGGCCTAACACCGCCAGGAAGGCCAGCAGTTGTAGGCCCCAGCGCCGCAGCAACATGGCGCGCAATTGGAACTGATCAAACCAGGCCTGTTCCACCCAAAGCCTGGGCAGCAACAGCAGGGCCAGCAATAGGGCCGCCGCCAGGGCCACTAACAGCGGCCTGGGGGCGGGGCGGAAACGGGGAAAGGAGCGCATGGGGCGAGGCTAGGCAGCGCCCCTAAAAGCACAAGCTCTTTAATCCCGACTGCCGCGGTCGGGATTAGTGCGGGCCCCCGGCCACCACTGCTAGCGTTTAGCCATTCGTGCTGGCGCCGTGACCACGACCCTTTCCTCGGTGACCTTCAAGGGCTTGCGCTGCAAGGAGTGTGGCCACCCCTACGAAGCCAGCGCCCGCCACGTCTGTGAAGACGTTTGTTTTGGCCCCCTAGAGGTCGTTTACGACTACGACGCCATCCGGGCCCGCACCACCCGTGCTTCGATCGAAGCGGGTCCGGTTTCGATCTGGCGTTATCGCGATTTCCTGCCCATTGAGGGGGATCCCATCGATGTGGGCACCGGCTTTACGCCCCTGCTGCGGGCCAACCGCCTCGCCCGCCGCCTCGGGCTTAAGCACCTCTATATCAAGAACGACGGCGTAAACATGCCCACCCTTTCCTTCAAGGATCGGGTGGTTTCCGTGGCGCTCACCCGGGCCCGGGAGCTGGGTTTTTCCACCGTGAGCTGCGCCAGCACCGGCAACCTCGCCAATTCCACCGCCGCCATCGCCGCCCACGCCGGCATGGAGTGCTGTGTGTTTATCCCCTCAGACCTGGAGGCCGGCAAGGTGCTCGGCACCTTGATCTACAACCCCACCCTGATGGCGGTGAAGGGCAACTACGACCAGGTAAACCGCCTCTGCTGTGAGGTGGCCAACACCTACGGCTGGGGTTTTGTAAACATCAACCTGCGCCCCTACTACTCGGAGGGCTCCAAAACCCTGGGCTTTGAAGTAATCGAACAGCTCGGTTGGCAACTGCCTGATCACATCGTTGCCCCCCTTGCCTCCGGTTCGTTGTTTACCAAGATCCGCAAGGGTTTTGATGAATTCATCAAGGTGGGTTTGGTGGATGAGAAGCCCGTGCGTTTCAGCGGCGCCCAGGCGGAGGGTTGTTCACCGATTGCCCAGGCCTTTGCGGCCGGCCGGGATTTCATCACCCCGGTGAAGCCCCACACCATCGCCAAGTCGATCGCCATTGGTAACCCCGCCGACGGCCCCTATGCCCTCGACCTCGCCTACAAGAGCGGTGGCACCATTGCCGCCGTGACCGATGAGGAGATCGTTGCCGGCATTCAGTTGCTGGCCGAAACCGAAGGGGTCTTCACCGAAACCGCAGGGGGCACCACCATTGCCGTGCTTAAGAAGTTGGTGGAACAGGGCAAGATCAACCCCGAGGAAACCACCGTGGCCTACATCACCGGCAATGGCCTTAAAACCACCGAGGCGGTGAGTTCTGTGGTGGGCGAACCACTCACCATCGAACCGCAGCTGGCCAGCTTCAATGCCGCCTGGGAACGGGCCCAGTCCCTGCAGCGGGCCACCTGGGAATCGGTGGGCGTTTAGCTGGCACTGCCCCCCTGGCAGTGCCCCTCTTGAAATAGCCCCTCCTGCGATATCACCCCCACCCCATTCATTTGCTTGCCATGGCCATTCAAGTTTTGATCCCCACCCCCCTGCAGAAATTCACTGGCGACCAGGCCACGGTCTCCCTTGAGGCCAGCTCCGTGGATGAATTGATCGTTGCCCTCGATGGCAGCTTCCCCGGGCTCAAGGAACGCCTCTGTGATGAGCAGGGCAAGCTGCGCCGTTTCCTCAACGTTTACGTAAACAGCGAAGACATTCGCTTCCTTGATAACCAAGCCACCGCCCTTAAGGAAGGCGATGAGGTAAGCATCGTGCCCGCCGTGGCCGGCGGCTGAGGTGGAGTTTCAAAAAAAGGCGCGCCTTTACAGCTATCAAGAAGCGGCCAATCCGGTGCGGCCTGGGCTCACCGAGCCGATCCGCCCCTGCCAGTGGCCCGCCAGCATCCACGGCCCCGGCCCCACGGCGCTTATTCCCCTGGAGCCGGGCCCCCAGCAGGGCCTAAGCCCTGGTGCCACTAGCCCGGGCTTGGCGGCGGCTTTCCTGCGCATTAACGCCGGCGAAAGCCTCCCCTTAACTGGCCCCTGGGCCAGCGCTGTGTTCTATGCCCTCAGCGGCAGCGGTGCACTCACTGGCAGCCTTGGCGGCGAGGCCATGGCGATCCCCTGGGGCCCTGGGGATGCCCTGGTTTTGCCTTCCGTGGATGAGCCTCTGCTGACGGCCCCAGGCGATGCCCTGCTCTATGGGGTGCATGACGGCCCCTTGCTCAGCTACCTGGGGGTTGTGCCCGGGGCGCCGCGCTTTGGGCCCGCCCATTACGCCGCCCCAGAGCTGGAGCAGAAATTGCAGGCGGTGGCGGCAGACCCGGGTGCGGCCAAGGCCAATCGGGTCAGCATCCTCTTGGGCCATGCAGACCTGCCCGCCACCCGCACCGTGAGCCACACCCTCTGGGCCATGCTCGGCATCGTGCCCCCGGGGGCGGTGCAGCCCCCCCACCGCCACCAATCCGTGGCCCTCGATCTGATCATCGATTGCAGCCCCGGCACCCACACGCTCACCGGCCCCCAGCTGGATGCCGATGGTTTGATCCTTAACCCCCACCGGATCGATTGGCAGCCCGCTGGGGCCTTCCTTACCCCCCCGGGGTGGTGGCATAGCCACGTAAACCCCACGGACACCCCAGCCCGGCTACTCCCGGTTCAAGATGCCGGGTTGCACAGCTACCTGCGCAGCCTCGACATTCAGTTCCGCTGATAGCCCCCCTGGGCGGTTTTCAAAGCTGGCCACCTGGGCCCTAAAGCCGTCGCCATCAAGGGTTTCCTGTTCGATCAGCGATTCCACCAGGGCATCAATTAATTCCCGGCGCGGTTGCAGCATGGCCACGGCCCGGTCGAGGGCAGCGCGGGCCATTTGCTGCACCTCCTGGTCGATCACCTTGGCGGTGCTAGCGGAGTAATGGTGCTCCGAGCGGGTCCAGTCGCGCCCCAGAAATACCTCGCCGCCGTCCTGCTCCAGGGCCAAAGGCCCCAGCACGGAGAAGCCATAGCGGGTAACCATTTCCCGGGCGATTTGGGTCACCATCTGCAGGTCGCTGCTGGCCCCCTGGGTTACTTCGCTGGGGCCAAACACCACGATTTCGGCGGCCCTACCGCCCATGGCCACCACCAACCGGGCCTGGAGATAGGCCTTGCTGATCAGGCCGCTATCAAGGATTTCCTCATCGGGGGTGGTGCGGGCAAAGCCGCCCACGCCACCGGCCCGGGGCAGCAGGGTCACCTTGTCGAGTTCGTCGGCGGCGGGCAGCAGCGTGGTGAGCAGGGCATGGCCCACCTCGTGGTAGGCGATCAACCGCTTCTTGGCGCTGTCCTGTAGGGGTTTGGCGCTCAGGCCCATGGTCACCCTTTCCAGGGCGTCGTTCATCGACTGCTCATCGATGGCCGTGCGGTTGCGCCGGGCCGTGAGGATCGCCGCCTCGTTGATCAGGTTGGCCAGGTCGGCACCGGAGAAGCCCGGGGTGCGCCGCGCCCAGAGCGCCAGGGAGATGTCTTCCCCTAGGGGCCGACTGCGGCCATGGACGCCGAGGATCGCCTCCCGCCCGCGGCGGTCGGGCAGTTCCACCAGGATCTGGCGGTCGAAACGGCCGGGGCGCAGCAGGGCGGAATCCAGCACGTCGGCCCGGTTAGTGGCCGCCAGCAGGATCACGCCGGAGTTGTCTTCAAAGCCATCCATTTCGGTGAGCAGCTGGTTGAGGGTCTGCTCCCTTTCGTCGTTGCCGCCGCCGATGCCAGCCCCCCGTTGGCGGCCCACCGCGTCGATTTCATCAATAAAAATGATGCAAGGGGCCTTGGCCTTGGCCTGGCGGAACAGGTCCCGCACCCGGCTGGCCCCCACCCCCACAAACAACTCCACAAATTCCGAGGCGGAGATTGTGAAGAAAGGCACCCCAGCCTCCCCGGCGATAGCCCGGGCCAGCAGGGTTTTGCCGGTGCCCGGCGGACCCACCAGCAGCACGCCCCGGGGGATTTTTGCCCCCACGGCGGTGAAACGTTCCGGTTCCTTCAGGAAGGTCACCACCTCCTGGAGTTCGGCCTTGGCTTCGTCGATGCCGGCCACGTCGTCAAAGCGCACGCTGACGCTGCCTTCCGGTTGGAGCCGCGCTTGGCTACGGCCAAAGCCCAGGGCCCGTTGGGCCACCGAGGCGGAGCGGCGCAACAGCAGCACCAGCAAACCAATTAACAAAAGCCCCAGCAGGGCATTCACCAGCAGGCCGGTGGCGGCACTATCCCCTTGGCCGTTATTGACGCTGAGCGGCACCTTGGCCGCCTCCGCCGTGCGCAGGATTTGCTGGTCGTTACTAAAAACCGGCACCCGCATCTGGCGACCGTCTTTGAAGTGCACCTGCACCTCGTCTTCCCTCGGCAGCAGTTGCAACTGCTCCACCTGGCCATCCCGGATGGCCTTCAGCAGCCCGCTATAGCTGGGCGTGTCGCTCGAATCCCTTTTGGGCACAAGCCTCTTTCGATGCCCAGAGCTTAGCGATTGACGAAAGTGATCACGACAGCAGACAATTGATGTTTGGCAGTGATTGAGCCGGGATGGCCGTACCTAAGAAGAAAACCTCCAAGGGCAAGCGCAACCAACGCCATGCCACCTGGAAAGCCAAGGCCCGGGTGGCCGCCCAGAAGGCCATGTCCCTTGGTAAGGCAGTGCTTAGTGGCCGGGCCCAGGGCTTCGTTTATCCGATGCCCGATGAGGAAGAAGCGGATAGCTGAGGGCTGAGGTCTTAGCTACCCAGCTTGAAGCCTTCCAGCACCAAGGCATAAACGGCGCCGATCCGGAAGTTGTCCAGCACTGTCCAGAACAGGCCTGGATTAGCACCGGCCAGGCGGGTGCGTAAGCGCACCATAAGTTCTACCAACAGCAGCATCCCCAGGGCGCCCACGCTCTGGAGGTGCACTAAATTCAGGTAGATCGAAGTGATGTTGGCGGCCAGATAAGCCCCCCCCAACAGGGAGATCAACCCCAAGCTTTTCTGCAGCCAGCCGCTGGTTACCCAGCCCAGCAGCTGTTTACCGATCAATTGCTGCAGGCTATTGAAACGGGTTGATTGCAGGGGCAGCCTTGTCATCGCTCGGTCTCCATGGCAGCAAGGCCCTTAGGCAGGCCACCGTTACAGGGCCGCCATAGCCAGCATCCAGATGATCCAGCACCAGGGCGGCCCCAGCAAGGCTTCCATCCCCGGTAAGGCTGTTTTCGCCAGCGGCCCAGCCGCTGATCACCACCGCCAGGCCGGCCCCGCGGGCGGCGGCCAGCCCCTGGGCTGAATCCTCCAGGGCTATGGCCGTTCCGGCGCTGATCCCCAGGGCGGCCAGGGCCCGTTCGTAGCCCTCCGGGTGGGGTTTCTTGGCGGCCACGTCTTCTCCACACACCCAGAGTTCAAAGCAGCTTTGCAGCTGGGGATAGGGCTGGAGCAGGGCCTGCACCGCCGAACGGCCGCTGGTGGTTACCAGCGCCTGGCGCAGGCCTGCCGCCTGGGCCTCCAGCAGCAGCCGCTCCACCCCCGGCCGCAGCGGTAAAGGGCCCTCGGCCAGCCGCTGGCGGTAGTGGGCCTGTTTGCGCAGGTGCAGGTTTTCAATCCAGCCCGTGGGGTCCCAGCTGCTGGGGTCATCGCCGGCGGCCGCCGGCCAGCTTTGCTGTTCCCCCAGCCAGGCGCGGATCCGCTCGCGGCCCCCGGTAACCGCCAGCAGCCGTTGGTAGGTGGGCCGATCCCAATGCCAGGGGAGGCCGGCTTCGGCAAAGGCCCCATTGAAGGCTGGGCGATGGCCCTCCTGTTCCGTGTCGGCCAGGGTGCCATCCACATCCCAGAGCAGGGCTTGCAGGGGGGCCATCATGCACTGGTGCTGCGCCGACCTTAGGGCGCCTATTCGTAATTCCCCTTTGACCCAGCCGCCCGCCCCTGATCCCGAGTGGCAATTGCCCCTCCCCCTGGAGGCCCCGCTGGGGCCCCAGCCAGGGGAACCCCCGCTGGGCGAGCCGCTGCCGCCGGAATTGCTGGCGGTTTTAAGGCGCCGGGGCCATGGCGATGCCGCCGCCATTGGGGCCCTGCTGCAGCCGCCGCCGGCCCCCGCCCCTGGCCAGCATTTCCCAGACCTGCCCTTGGCGGTGGCCCGCCTGGAGCGCGCCTGCCGCCAGGGGGAAATGCTGGCGATTTGCGGCGATTACGACGCCGATGGCATGACCAGCACCGCCCTGTTGGTGGGCGTATTGCAGCGGCTCGGCGCCCGGCCCCAGGCGGCGATCCCCAGCCGCCAGTCGGAGGGCTATGGGCTGAATGTGTCGATGGTGGAACGCCTGGCGGCCGAGGGCTGTTTGCTGCTGGTAACCGTGGACAACGGCATCAGCGCCGCCGCTGCCCTGGCCCGGGCCGAGGCCCTGGGGGTGGAGGTGATCGTTACCGACCACCACACGATTCCCGCCGAGCGGCCGCCGCTGCTGGCCCTGCTGCATCCCCAATGCACCCCAGCGGGCTCCCCCTACCGGGGCCTGGCGGGGGTGGGCTTGGCCTACGTGTTGGCGGCGGCCCTGGCCCAGAAACTGAAGCAACCGGAGGCGCTGCAGGCGGCCCTCGATCTTTATTGCATCGGCACCATCGCCGACATGGCACCGCTCACCGGCGTAAACCGGCGTTGGTTGCAGGAGGGCCTGCCCCAGTTGCACCGCAGCCGTTTGCCTGGGTTGCGGGCCCTGGCCCAGCTGGCGGGCTTGGAGGATCGCCCCATCGATAGCCAGGCGGTGGGCTTCCGGCTGGCCCCGCGGCTGAATGCGGTGGGTCGCCTGGCGGATCCCAGCCTGGCGGTGGAATTACTCACCACCAACGATGGCGACCGCGCCCTGGAACTGGCGGACCAGTGTGAGGCCCTCAACCGCCAACGCCGCGACCTTTGCGATGGCATCGAAGCCGAGGCCCATGCCCTGGTGGAGGCCGATGGCCCCCAGCGGCCCCCCTTCCTGTTGCTGGCCCAAAGCCATTGGCACCACGGCGTGATCGGCATCGTTGCCGCTCGCCTGGTGGAGCGCTGGGGCCTGCCGGTGGCGCTGCTGGCCGGCGAGGGCAATGGCCGTTTGCGGGCCTCGGTGCGGGCCCCCCAAGGTTTTGCCGTGGACCAGGCCCTCAACGCCTGCGCCGACCTGCTGGAACGCTTTGGTGGCCACCCCGCCGCCGGCGGCTTCACCGTGCGTAGTGAAGCCGTGGCTCCCCTGCAGGAACGCCTCTGTGCCCTGGCCGGCCAATGGCTGGAGGGGCGTAACAGTGCCCTGCTGGTGGCCCCCGAGGCGCTGTTGCCCCTGGAGCGCATCGACCGGGACTTTTACCGCCAGCTCCAGCGGCTCGAACCCTTTGGGGTGGCCCATGCCAGCCCACTGTTTTGGGCCCGCCACTGTGGGGTGCGGCGCCAACGGCTGTTGCGGGGCGGTCACCTCTCCCTGGAGCTGGAGGCGGGGGCCGGCAGCCTGGCGGCCATGGCCTGGCGCTGGCAGGGGCCAGCCCCCACCGCTTCCCGGCTCGACATCGCCTTTCGTTTGCGCTCAGACCAATGGCAGGGCCAGGAGCGCCTCCAGCTGGAACTGCAGGCGCTCAGGCCCAGCCAGGGGGAGGTGGCGGTGCTGCTGCGGCGCGAGCGCCGCTACCTCTGCCATCGGGAGGGGTCGCTGTTGGTGATCCGTAATCCGGAGGGCAAGGAGTTGCGGGTGGCCTGGGCCCAGGGGGCTGCCCCTTGCCAAGATGCAGCCCTCCAGCATCCCGATACCGCCCAGCTGGTGCGCCATGCCGCCCAGGCCCTGGGCCTTGCCGCCTGATGAATCAACCCCAGCCCCCACAACTCCAGCCCCGCCACTGGTTGCCCCTCGCCCTGCCCCTGGCGGGGTTGGGGTTTCTGGTGGGCATTGTTTGCTTGCCGCTCAATGCCGTTGACCAGTGGGTGGATGGCCTCCTGGCGGGCCTGTTTGACCAACCCGCTGGGGCCTGGATTCTTTTGCCCCTGCCGGTGCTGCCATTGCTGTTGCTGCTGCAACGGGGCCCCCTGCGCCAGGGGATCGGTTCCGGTATTCCCCAAACGGTGGTGTGCCTGGAGGAGCCGGAGCGGGGGGAGGCCTTGCTCCGGCTCGGGGCCCTCTGGCCCCGGCTGCTGCTTTGGACCATCGCCAGCTTCAGCCTGCTGCCCCTCGGCCGGGAGGGGCCGGTGGTGTTTGTGGGGGCCGCTTTGGTTTGGGCCCTGAGGCCTTGGCTGGGGGGGCTGCTGCCACACCTGCAGTTGCCGGTGCTGCTGGCCGTGGCCGGCGGCGCTGGCCTGGCGGCCGGTTTCAACACACCCCTGGTGGGGGCGGTGTTTGCCGCCGAAGACCTGCTCCAACGCTGGAGCACCCCGCTGCTCTGGGCCTCCCTACCGGTGGTGGTGCCGGCGGCCCTGGTGGCGGGGTTGGGCGGTGAAGCCCTGTTTGGCTATGGCCTGGTGCCGGTGCATTCCGATGAGTTCCAGCAGTTGCTGCTGGCATTACCGCTCGGTTTGCTGGGGGGCTTGCTGGGGGCCCTGTTCAGCGGCCTGGTGCTCTACGCCAGCCGCCGGCTGGGGCCCTTAAGCACTGCCCGGCCCCTGGTCACCGGGCTGGGCCTCGGGGCCGCCCTGGTGCTGCTGGCCCTGATATCTGGGGGCCGTGCCTATGGGGATGGCTCCCAGGTGCTGGTGGATCTGATTGCCCGGGGGGGCAGTTTGCCGCCGGGGGAGGGGCTACGGGTGCTGCTGGCCCGGCTGCTGGGGCCGGTGCTGGCCCTGGGGGCCGGCATTCCCGGCGGTTTGATTGATCCGGCCCTCAGCATTGGCGGCGTGGCCGGCGGTTTGTTGCTGCAATCTTTTAGCGGCCAGGATCCCCTGTTGGGCATTGCCCTGGGCATGGCCGCCGGCTTGGCCGGAGCCACCCAGTTACCGATCTTTTCCACCCTGTTTGCCCTCAGGCTCTGCGGCGATCAACAGGTGCTGGCGGGGGTGTTGTTGGCCAGTGCCGTGGCGGCCATGGTGAGCCGTTCGCTGCAGCCCAGCCCGGTGTATCACGGTCTCACCGAGCTATTCCGCCAGGGCTTGGAGCCTCAGAGGGCGCCGCGGCGGTAGAAAAGGATGAAGACCACGGCGGGGCCAGCCAGGGTGATCAGGGCTAGGGCCCCAAAGTTGGCGATCAGGTGGAAATCAATGCCCATGGAAATCCGCTCAGCTACTAGCCCTTTCATTTTACGTTTACCAATGCCTACTAGCTGCCCGGGGGGGGCTTAGCCGTGATGGCTTGTCACAGCTGGAGCTGCGTTTCGGCCTGCGGTGCCTGTTGCCGGCTCGACCCAGCCCAGCGCCCCGAGGCCCTGGAGGCGCTCAGCCCTGGGCAGCGCAGCACCTACCTGGCCATGGTGGGTGCCGACGGCTGGTGCATCCATTTCGACACCGGCGGCCGCCGCTGCCGCATCTATGCCGAGCGGCCAGAGTTTTGCCGGGTGGAGAAGCTGGCTGATTTGTTTGCTGTGCCCCAGCCCCAGCAGGAGGCGTTTGCGATTGCCTGTTGTAGGCAGCAGATACGTGTTGAATATGGGGGCAAAAGCAGCGAGCTCAAGCGGTTTGAACGGGCCCTCAGAACCCCCAGCCCCTGAGCCCTCCGGGGGAACAGCCGGGGCCTTACTTTTGTCCACCTTCACCACGGTGTTTCTGGCGGAGTTAGGCGATAAAACCCAGTTGGCCACCCTCTTGCTTTCGGCCCAGTCGGGGCGGCCCCTTTGGGTTTTTATTGGCTCTGCCTTGGCTTTGATTGCCTCCAGCCTGGTGGGGGTGTTGCTGGGCCGCTGGCTGGCCCAGTGGTTGCCGCCCCAGCGGCTCGAATTGTTGGCGGGCTCGCTGATGCTCGTGCTCGGCGTCGGCCTTGGCTGGCAGGCCCTCCAAAGTTTTTTCCCCTTCGCTGCCCTCTGGCATCAACCGGCCTGAGATGGACCTGTCCCCAGACCTGCTCACTGCCACCGCCTTGCCCCTGGTGGGTTCCACCTTCCTCACGGTATTTCTGGCGGAACTTGGCGATAAAACCCAGCTGGCCACGGTGGCGATCAGCGGCACCAGCAACAGACCGTTGCTGGTTTTCCTGGGCAGTGCCTCAGCCTTGGTGCTTGCCAGTTTGCTGGGGGCCCTGGCCGGCGGTTCCTTAGCCCAGCTGGTGCCCACCGAGGTGCTGCAGCTGGCCGCTGCCCTGGGCTTTGTGGTGATCGGTGGCCGCCTGGTGTGGGGTGCCCGCCGCCAGGCGGGGGAGACAAGCGAACCGCCTGCTCCCTAAAGTGCTGAATCAGGCTGTCGCTGCACCATCAGC
>Ga0114963_10003411_pt1 | contig 10858 bp, 10 predicted proteins | sample C_131016_EF_Meta_FD_87019 | JGI IMG/M metagenome (GOLD analysis project Ga0114963, IMG submission 87019) | Freshwater microbial communities from Lake Croche, Canada to study carbon cycling - C_131016_EF_MetaG | ecosystem: Environmental > Aquatic > Freshwater > Lake | place: Lake Croche, Canada...
AAAATTGTGTAAGCCGATTCAATGGCCGAATACAGGGCCTTGGGTAAGGGTTGCTCCATGACCCATCCCCGAATTCGGGCTCCGGCTTGGGCTAAAGCGTCAACATCATCGGCATTGAGGGCTGCAAGCTCTGCTTCAATACGTGCTTTAAGACCTGTCTGATCCAGAAAATCGCGGTAAGCTTGTGCCGTTGTGGCAAAGCCACCCGGAACCCGAACACCCGCCCCTGATAACTGACTGATCAATTCCCCAAGCGATGCATTCTTGCCGCCCACACGATCCACGTCGTGCATACGAAGATCTTTAAGCCACAATACATATTCCGGCGACATGACAAGCCTCTTAGGACAAAATTAAGTCCGATATCATAAGGCGATTTAATGCAACGCAACAAGAGAGCTTATAGTGGAAAAAAACACCGTCTTCTTTGTATCTGACCGAACAGGCATTACGGCAGAGATGTTGGGGCAAAGTTTGCTCACCCAATTTGACTCGATTCGTTTTGAGCATCAGTCACTGCCCTTTGTCGATTCCCCTGAAAAAGCCCAGGCCGCTGTGGAGGTGATCAATCTTGCAGCAGAGCGAGAAGGTCAACGCCCTGTGGTGTTTAGTACCCTAGTCGCAGATGGTCCTCGGAAGATCTTGCAGACCGCTAATGCCCTCATACTGGATTTTTTTGAAGCCTTCATTAGCCCGCTTGAAACAGAACTCGGCGTGAAATCAACTCATACCGTGGGGCGTTCACACGGGATGGCGCGCGTACAGGATTACGATCGGCGCATTGAAGCCGTGAACTATGCCCTGGGGCATGATGATGGCGTGACAGAACGGGGCCTAGAGGATGCCGATGTCATTCTGGTAGGGGTATCACGCAGTGGCAAAACACCCACCAGCTTGTATTTGGCATTGCAATGTGGAATCCGCACAGCGAACTATCCACTCATTCCTGAGGATTTAGAAGACATGCGCCTACCAGGAGGACTGCAAAAATATCTACATAAGGTGTGGGGTTTGACGATTCGTCCGGATCGACTGCATCAAGTGAGAAATGAACGCAGACCCGACAGTGATTACGCAATGCTGACCAATTGCAGAAAAGAAATTTCTCGCGCAGAAACACTCATGCGCAATCACGGCATTACTTTTTTTGATTCAACGAATCGCTCGATCGAAGAACTGGCAACGGTCATTCTGCAGGCGGCTAAGCTTGAACGACATGTGTTCTAACAAGGTGTATCGATGACCTCTTCCCCTTCTGATTCAACGCTTCCCCTCACACGTATAGATGGGATCAGTTTTGCACTGATGGTGTCCATCCTACTGATTGTGCTCACGCATGGTTTGGTCCCCGCCAGTTTTTTTGGGCTATTGGTGTATACCCTAGTAAGACTGGCAGCAAAACCCATTGAGGCCCGTTTAAGCCCGGGGTGGTCGCGCTTGATTGCTTTAGTAGCGATTGCCACCGTGATTGTGGCGGTTTCGATCGTTTCTGTTTCAGCCCTGATTCATCAAATACTGGAAGCGGATTGGTCTGCCCTCTTCATAAGGCTACAGACTTCTCTTTCTGTTTTACGTCAGCAACTCCCAGAACACATCAGCCAAGCGATCCCTGAGGACAGCACGCAAGTCATTGGCCAGCTGGCGGGGCTTGCTCAAGATCACGCTGCGGTCTTATCGGATATCGGTATGGGCGGTCTTCGGGCAGTTGCACTGTGCTTAGTCACGGCGATGATTGCCAGTATGTTGGCCGTTGAAGGGGTAGGACACGCTTCGCATCCTTTTGCCATCGCGATGGGTTTGCGGGTGCATCGCTTATGGACAGCTTTCCGAAAAATATTGTTGGCTCAAGCCAAAATTTCGCTGATCAACACCTTGTTCACTGCAGTGTACTTATTGATCGCCCTTCCCATTGCGGGATTAAAAATTCCGCATGCGGATTTGTTGGTCGTTGTGACGTTTTTCGCAGCCTTTATTCCTGTGGTGGGGAATTTGCTCTCCAACGGCGCTGTGGTGTTATTAAGCCTTACCGTTTCAATGCAGCTGGCGGGGCTCTCCCTCGTATTTTTGTTGGTGATTCATAAGCTAGAGTATTTTTTAAATGCCCGAATCGTAGGCAAGGAAGTGAACTGTGAGGCCTGGGAATTACTTTGTGTGATGCTCTTAGGTGAAACCTTATTTGGGATCAGTGGTGTCATCGCCGCCCCAATTGTGTATAGCTGGATCAAGTCTGAGTGCATGGCCCTAAAGCCCACAGCATAAAACCCTTCTAAACCCCTAAACGATTTCTATGCTGAGTTATCGCCACGCCTTCCATGCCGGCAACCATGCCGATGTCCTCAAACATGCTGTTATGGTTTCTATCCTGGACTATCTGAATCAGAAAGAGAAACCCTGGTGGTACATCGATAGTCATTCCGGTGCGGGGTTGTATGACCTTCAGGGGGATTACGCACAAAAAAATGCGGAATATGAATCAGGGATCGCCAGGCTTTGGAATCGCCCTGACCTTCCTGAACTCTTGCAGCACTATGTTGAGATCGTCCGCGAACTCAATCCGTCCGGACATTTGCAACTCTATCCGGGCTCACCTTGGTGCGCAGGGCAATGCGCAAGACAGGATGACAAATTGCGCTTGTTTGAATTGCATTCCAGCGATCATCGCTTGCTGACTCAGAACTTTGGGGGCGCAGGGCGTAAGGTACGGATTGAAGCCATGGATGGCTATGCGGGCCTGAAATCCGTTCTCCCCCCGCTGACCCGACGCGCCCTGGTGTTAATTGACCCCTCTTACGAACTAAAAAGCGACTACCAGGCCACTGTGGATGCCCTAAAAGACAGCCTCGTTCGTTTTGCAGGTGGGACGTATGTGGTGTGGTATCCCCTATTGCAAACAACTGAGGCAAGAGTCCTGGTGCAGCAACTCAAAGGACTTAAGCCAACAAGCTGGCTCAATGTCAGTCTCAGCGTTCAGAAACCTTCAGAGCGCGGCTTTGGCATGCACGGGAGCGGATTATTCATTGTGAACCCACCCTGGACTTTGCCAACACTTTTAACTGAATCCCTGCCCTGGTTAAGTCACAATTTAGATCAAGATGGGTCTGCCAGCTTTAGCCTGGATCACCACATTCCTTGATGTTCTTCCTCTCCCCGAGGGATGAGCAGAACTTTAAGCGGGTATGTGACTCATATCAGTTCAAAAGCTGAACGCTTCAAACTGTGAGGAGTCTGACACCATGGATCGTCGTCAATTTTTATTCGGGACCACGTCTTCATTCATTGGCTTGAACACGCTGACATGGAGTTCAGGACTGACGAGTACGTTATTACTCAGCACTCAAGCCACCGCTCAAACCGAAACCTTTGAAGTCCGTTATAGCGACGAGGAATGGCAGAAACGTCTCAATCCAGCTGCATATCGCGTTCTGCGCCATGAGGGAACAGAGCGTCCTTTTACCAGCCCGTTGCTCGACGAACATCGTAAGGGGGTATTTGCCTGTGCCGGTTGTGCCCTTCCCTTGTTTTCATCAGACACCAAATTCGATTCCCATACCGGCTGGCCAAGCTTTTGGAAGCCATTGCCTCAATCAATTGTTGAACGGGAGGATGGCAGTCTTGGCATGCAACGCACTGAAGTGCATTGTCGTCGTTGTGGTGGGCATCAGGGACACGTTTTTGATGATGGTCCTAAACCTACTGGTTTGCGGTACTGCATCAATGGGGTTTCCTTACAATTTATTCTTGGCGTGGGCTCATGAACATGCACTCCGTTTCACCCCGGGTGTTCTTGCGTTGGATAATGATTGCCGCTTTCACCTTCACCGCAATCAATGCCTGTGCGGAATACCATGAGGCCGCCCCCACCCCACTTCCTCCTGCAAAAACCGGAATCCATCTGAGCCCTCAATCTACTCAGGAAAGCATAGTGCTAGCAGGAGGGTGCTTCTGGGGGGTGCAAGCCGTATTTCAACATGTAAAGGGCGTAAAAACTGCCGTATCAGGCTACGCGGGAGGGCCCCAGGAAAAAGCGCATTACCACGCGGTGAGTTCTGGATTAACGGGACACGCTGAAGCCGTTGAAGTGCGCTTTGATGCAAGCCAAATTAGCTTAGGTGAAATATTACAGATTTATTTTTCAGTGGCCCATGATCCCACTCAACTGAACCATCAAGGTCCCGACGACGGCACTCAGTATCGTTCTGCCATTTTCTACAAAAACGATAATCAAAAATCGATTGCTGAAAGCTATATCAATCAATTAAATCAAGGGCATTATTTTTCAAAGCCGATCGTGACACAACTCAATCCGCTTAAAGCTTTTTATCCTGCAGAAACGGATCATCAAGACTACGCCACTTTACATCCAGACAATCGTTATATTGCCTACTACGACCTACCCAAAATAAATAATCTGCGTAAATTATTCCAAAATCTGTATACGGAACAACCGGCATTAGTCTTTCCTCGTTAGATTGAATTAATTTAAAGGCCCATATTCATTTCTTTAATTTGTTACTTTGACGATTGACATTTATTTTATATGAGCAGTATGATCGGTCCCCTCGGAGCCTAATACTCCTCATAAATATGAATAAAGGGAAAATAATGTCAACTTATGCTGAAATTCAAGCTCAGATCGAACGTTTACAAAAAGAAGCCGAAGATCTGCGTATTAAAGAGTTATCTGACGTCATTAAAGACATCAAAGCCAAAATTGATAAATTTGGTTTGTCTGCTAAAGATTTGGGCCTCACTTCTGGCGCCAAGCGGGGTCGTAAACCCAGCGGCACTAAAGTAGCGGGTGCAGCTTCTGTTCATCCTGCAAAATATCGTGGTCCTAATGGCGAAACTTGGTCTGGCTTTGGCCGCCAACCCCAATGGCTGCATGACGCATTAGCCCAAGGTAAAAAGAAAGAAGACTTCGCGATTTAATTCGCTCGTTTCTATAATTGAATGGGGTGAATTACCCCGTTCAATTATAGATTTCCTCTTCCCCGTCCTTCTGGTCCATAGGATTCAGTCGACGGGGATTCTTATTTTGGGAGGCGAATTCGCATCGAGCAATGCTATAGTGAGTGACGAATTTCCTTCGCACTGACTTATGCGCCTGTTTCGAACTTCCTCCATGCTGTTCCTGCCCGTTGCGCTACTGATTCTTTGGGGCGGCATTCTATTTGACGATCAGCGCTCTCAGGAAACTCAGCTTAATCTGGCTGAATCTTCCGTTAAATACCAAGCACAAACCTTTGCAGAATCCACCCGCGCCAATATGGAACGGGTGAATGAACTCTTACTGGATGTAAGAAGTCGCTGGCTGGACCAAAGAAGCGATTTTGCGGAGCAAGTAAGACAGCGACAAGCTTTTATTGCCGACATTGTGATGCAAATCGCAGTGATCGATAAAAACGGTTATTTGGTTTTTTCCAATTTAAGCAGAACGCCAGAACCTATTTATCTGGGTGATCGCGAACATTTTAAAGTGCATCAAAATCAAGGTGCAGATCGATTATTTATTAGTCAACCCATACTCGGAAAAGTATCCAATAGGTGGTCGCTACAATTTAGTCGCCCCATTTATAAAGGAAGTGAATTCGTCGGAGTAGTCGTTGCCTCAGTCGCACCTGAATCGCTGACTAATAATGAAAAGCTCTCTATTTCAAGCCGAGGGGTCACAACAATTACCAAGGACAATGGAATCGTCCTCGCACGCAGTGAAATCAATGGGCAGTTTTATGGATTGCAACTAAAGGGTTTTCCTTTTGATGCGCCTAATGGCCCAATCTCTGGGGTATATCGAAGAAATTCTCAGTCAGATCATGTCGATCGTATTTATGGATTTATACGGATACCTGAATTTGAATTAATTATTTTTGCGGGAATGCCTTACGAAGAGGCCATGGAACCCTTCTTCCACCATCGTGCGGAAATGTTGGGGGCAGGTTCTATCATGAGCGCATTTCTACTCAGCATTGGTTTATTGGTAATACGCAATCAAAAGATTGGCCAGCGCGCTGAAATGTCTGCCAAAGAAAGCCAAATCATGCTGGAAGCTTCAATTGAAGCAACCGGTGAGGGATTTGTCATTTATAACGAAAAAGATCAATTAGTCTTTTTTAATGATCGCTACCGAAGCTTATATCGGGATACAGAAGAAGCCCTCAAAATTGGGGCTACCTTTGAAGACATTATTCGATTCGGTGTGGCGCGGGGTCAGTATGCCTCTTCCATCGGGCGCGAGGAGGAATGGATTGCCGAGCGCATGGAAACACACCGTAAAGCCGAAGGGGCATTGATTCAGCAATTAACCGATGGGACCTGGCTTAAAATTCGTGAAAGGCGCACGCCACAAGGGTATACCGTAGGTTTTCGCATTGATATTACGGAACAAGTAGAAGCCAGACGTGAAGCAGAACATGCTTTGCAGGAAGTGAAACAGGCCGAGAAGACTAAGGCTCAATTTCTTTCCAATATTAGCCATGAGCTTCGTACGCCGCTTAATGGCATCGTGGGAATGGTTGAGGTGCTTTCTCGCTCAGAATTGAACCCTCAACAAAAGGAAGTGCTGAATTACCTCAAGGACAGCAGTGAAAAACTGCGGTCCTTAGTCTTAGATCTTCTAGATTTCTCAGAACTCCAAAGCCATACGCTAGGGGTAGAGGTTGCCCTCTTTAATCCCTATGAATTGCTGGGTGCAACTGCTAATAAGTTTCAAAATCTGGCGGCCAATAAACACCTGGGATTCAAAGCCGAAGCGCAGGGCTATGTTCCCTATAGCGTGATGGGAGATATGACCCGGATCAGCCAGGTCTTGCGACAACTCATCGAAAACGCTCTCAAATTTACCTCGGTAGGTGAAGTAGAGATCACCATGTTCTATCGAGCTGCAAGCGAAGAAACCCAACCGCAATTGTGTTTTTCAGTTCGGGATACTGGGGTAGGGATTTCGAGTGCAGACCAAGCTATGATTTTTCAGCCTTTCACGCAAAAAGATGGGTCCTCAACGCGCCACCAGGGCGGCACCGGAATTGGCTTAAGCTTGGCCCGGGGTATTGTTGAAAAACTCGGTGGCCAACTTGAGCTTAAAAGTGTGGTGGGAATTGGCAGTACCTTTACCTTTAACGTGAATGTGACCTTGCCCGGGTGAAAACGCTTTCTCTCGAAAAAATCCTACAGTCGCAAGGGTATGGAAGCCGCAAATGGTGTCGCGAATGTATTGAGCGTGGCGAGTTCAGCGTTGACGGTCAGATTCGGAATACCCCTAAAGAGGAACTCGACCCTACAGCCCACCGCTATACCCTCTTTGACGAAACCTTTATTTATCGTGAGAAGGTTTATCTCATTTTGAATAAACCTAGTGGATATGAATGCTCGCGCAGCCCAACACGCCATCCCGGGGTATTGGTTTTGCTTTCAGAACCGATGCGTAGAAGAGAAGTACAACCCGTGGGGCGTCTTGATCACGACACGACAGGGTTATTGTTGCTGTCGGATGATGGAGGGTTTATTCATCGCCAAAGCTCCCCTAAACATCATGTACCCAAGACCTATTGGGCTCACACCGCTGAACATGTAAATGATGAAGCGGCCCAACAACTCACCCAAGGGGTCAAGCTTCATGATGAGCCCGAACCTCTTGCTGCACTTTCCAGTCGTGTGGTGGCACCGAAGACGATTGAGATCGTTTTAGCAGAGGGCAAGTACCATCAGGTTAAGCGCATGGTGGCGGCTATTGGGCATCATTGTGCGCGCCTTGAGCGCGTTGGTATCGGCCGCCTCAGCCTGGATGCATTGCAATTAGAAGAAGGCGTTTGGCGACATTTAACAGAGGCTGAACTGGCTTGTTTGTCTGCCGCACCCACCTCAACCTAAGCTTAAATGATGAGACTTGATTTTGAATGGGCAATCTTGGGCCCACGAAGCCAGCAACAGCAGCTATGCTATTGCCCATTGCTTAGAACAACGCAGGCACTTTAATGAAAAAAATTCTGATCCTGAATGGCCCTAACCTGAATTTGTTGGGCGTGCGAGAACCCGATCAATATGGGCATGACACCCTCAAAGACGTTGAGGCGCTCTGTGCCGAAACAGCAAGCTCCCATGGCTTGATGACAGAGTCAATTCAAAGCAACCACGAGGGGGCCTTGATTGATGCGATTCACCGCGCGGGAGCTGAATTCAAAGCTGGAACATTGATTGGGGTGATCTTCAATGCGGGGGCCTACACACATACCTCCATCGCTTTACATGACGCGATTAAAGGGATTCACCCCTGCCCAGTGGTTGAAGTGCATATCTCTAACGTCCATGCGCGTGAAGCTTTCAGACACCATTCCTACATTGCCCCCGTAGCAGCAGGGAGTATTGTTGGATTTGGAATCAAAGGCTATCGCCTGGCAATCGATGCCCTCGCCTCTGGGGTGTGTTGAAACAAGGCCTCAAAGGCCTCGAGACCGCGTTAGAAACTCTTGATCAGTGAAAACGTCACATGCGGATTATGCTTAGGCGAGGTTGCATGCAGATCGATCATAGACCCGCCCAGCTGCACATCAGCGGTCATTCCTAAACAAGGAAAGCGACTCCCCATGGCCCATGAACTGAGGTAAGCCCGCGTACCGGCTGTAGAACCGATTTCTACCGTACTCGCATGCGCGGCATCAAAAGAGGCATACAGTTGCATGTTTCCGATGTAGGGATCCCAAGCAATCTGGGTCTCGCGCCGGACTTCAAACAGCACGCCTATTCCTCGGTCTCCTGAAATGGCGCCACTATCATAGCCGCGACCGCTACTCGATCCACCAAACGACACACTCTCATTGCTTGGCAGCTTGTCACGGGTAAATTGCCCACTCAGATTGAATTGAATACTGAATTGCTGGGGGAGTTGTTGTGTGCGCTGGAAGCTATACGCGAACTTCAAAAAGTCTGGATTGAAAGGTGAACTGAACGCCAACGCATCGCTAGCGAGATTAGACCCTAAAGCCTGAAACCCCTTAAAGGTACTGAAGCTCAAGGTTTGTGTTCCATCCAACCAACCGTTCAAATTCCACGAAGGTGTTAATTCAGCAACAGAAGTCCGCACAGCAGTCGTTGTACCCAAGGACTTAATATCGGTTTGAGATCGGTTAAAAGCGAGCCCCGTATCCAGATAGACCGAACTCACGCGTGAACGGATCAAGGGATAATGCAATTTGGGGGAAATGGTCGTTGAAGTGCTTACAATTTCTAAAGACTTTAAATTGAGTCCTGGCGCTGCCTGCGAGGCCAATCCCCCAAAACTCCATACCGCCCCATCTTCACCAAAGGCCTGGCTGTAACGGGTTGAAACTGCCACCAGTTCAGAATAGGTGAGGTCTCCGGCTTGCGTCACGTTCAGATTCCATAGCCCAGGCAAACCCTTGGGCTCGGTCACATTCAGGTTGTAGTTGAATGAATAAGGGCCCGTGGTTTTAGCATTACCGTTACCCACGGTGAGCGTTTGACTGGTGTCAGCAGGCGTTACCGTGACCAGTAAATCTGAAGCGCCCAACTCGGCCCCTTGGCGCAATACCGCGGTTCCTGAAACACCGGGAAGATCGTTCATCAAAAGCAGTACGCTTTCAAGCGCTGAAAGCGTTAAGGGCCGCACTTTAGACAGTTGCTTGGTGAATGCGACGATACGCGCATTCATCTTATCGTCTGGGCCTTCGACGAATACGTCATTTACGTATCCTTCTACCACCTTGATTTTAAAGATTCCGTTATTCACTTGCTGGGGTGGAATGAAGACCCGCACTAAAAAAAAGCCCTGCTCTTTGTAACGCGCTTCCAATTTATTCGTGCTGTCACGCAAGGCATCCAGCGTTACTTTCTGCCCAAATAAGGGAGAGAAAAAGGCTTCCATTTCTTGCTTAGAAAAAACAGTAGCCCCCTCAAATTCCACCCCCGCAATATCAAACACAATATCGTCAACCGCTTTAGGCACAGCTGCTTTTTCTGGGGCTTGAATACGAAAATCAAAGCGCGGATTCGCACCCGAACTAAAGTTAGGAACCCGTGTACGCGAAATATCAGTGCTTTGATCAATTTGGCGCAGCTGATCAGGGGTCAGCGTGGCTGCAGAGGCATGCATACCTGATACATTGAACCCCGCCAAGAATACGATTCCGGCTAGGGTTAAAGAACGACTAAACCGATCCAATTGAAATAAATAACCTTGCATAGATCCTTTATTTGTCTTCCATGACAACGCGCGCGGTATTCAAACCCTTTTCAACCCGTTCAAAATGGAACTGGCCGAGAGGATCATCCGGATAATCTTGATGGAACTGACGTACCGCTGCTGAAGCAGCGGGATCTTCTGCTTTAAGCAGGGCGTACATGTCCATATAGCGACGGTAATGCTCTGATTGTGCTTCTTCCTCATTGATGGGATTAAAGAGCCCCACCGCAGTGTATTTGCCTTTTAAGACCACATCGCCCACGGGACGGAAGGGCAACTGACCGCACTGCGCCACAACTTCTTCAGTACAGCAAATACGCGTTCCAAAATATTTGTTCACACCCTCTGTTCGAGCTGCGGTGTTCACCGTGTCACCCAGAGCCGTAAAGTCCATACGTGAATGCGAACCAAAGTTACCCACTACTGCAGGGCCGGAATGGACGCCGATTCGGGTGACCCCAATCGGCACGCCCTCCGCATTGGCTTTAATCCGAAACGCCTCAGCATAGGCATCAAGCTCTAGCGCACATCGCACGGCTCGGGCTGCATGTTCAGATTGGGGAATAGGCGCGTTAAAAATAGACATGATCGCATCACCGATAAATTTATCGATTGTCCCTTCATGTCTCAGAATAATTTCGCAGGCCCCATCTAAGTAGGCGT
>Ga0114963_10003412_pt1 | contig 10856 bp, 10 predicted proteins | sample C_131016_EF_Meta_FD_87019 | JGI IMG/M metagenome (GOLD analysis project Ga0114963, IMG submission 87019) | Freshwater microbial communities from Lake Croche, Canada to study carbon cycling - C_131016_EF_MetaG | ecosystem: Environmental > Aquatic > Freshwater > Lake | place: Lake Croche, Canada...
AATATAAGCAAGATAAAGATTATCTGGCCCCATAAGATATTTGTACAATATATCAACCATTTCTTGTTGGCTTGAGTTTTTTACCAAATCCCATAAATCAGGATTTTCTTTACCTACAATGGATGTGTCAACAGAAATCATTAATGATTGTAGTTCAGAATTAAAATTAACACCAAATGCTGGTTCAACAGAAAATGAGGCCGAAAACTTATTTTCTAACCTATCTATTTGTCGTATTCTTTCTCGTAGAATCATCTTGTCATTAAGCAAAATAATTTTCATTCTTCTTCTCCTTTTATGAACACTTGCGAATCCAAATTATACTATATGACGCCGGTCTATTATCAATAGCACTTCCAGATCCTTGTGTTGTTGTTGAAAAAGTATGAGTATGTGCAGGATTAGCAGTACCAGTTGTGTACGGGTGACCATGTGAATAATTAGAATTCATAGTATTAGTTGTGAACGAGTGGGTATGACTCGTATGGTTATGAGCCCCATAATAGTTTTGTCCAGAAGAAATATACTCTCCATTATAACCTCCACCTCCAAATCCATTACTTATTTGTATTGGTACAGTACCTGAGTTGGTTGTTCCATTATGAGTATGGTTTATATCTGTAGAATCAACTGTTCCACCATGATTATGGTTTATATCTGTAGAATCAGTTGTTCCTGTATGGTTGTGTGAAGCCAACTGAGCAACACTTAAACTGTAACTGTTTGTACCAAAAGTAGTTCCAGAACCAGCTACTACTTTTCCAGATAGATAAGAGTTTCCTGAAAGATCAGGACACCCCCATGTTGCAGTATTTCCAGCAATACAAGCATACCAACCAACTAGGGTTACATTGTCTGTCCACCCACCAGTACCACCTCCAGATAATCCAGCAGTTCTGTTAGCGTCAAAAGCAATAATTGTTCCAATTGGAAGGGCTATTCGGTCAACATAAGCGGTAGTTGCTACTTTAGTTGAGTTATCATTTGCGGGCTGAGTTATAGCACTTATAGTTATAACTATATCAGAAACTTCCAGTACTCCTGCCGTTGTGTTGCTACTTGCTATATTATGTATACATAAATAATATGTACTATAACTTGCAGAAGGTGTAAAGGAAGAGTTAAATAATACCCATGTAGAAGACACGCTTATAGCATTTAATGCTAAATATGTTGATACCCCTACTGGATCAACTATATAAACATTTAAGGTACTAGCTGTTCCTGAAAACTTGTAATAAAACTGAACTACCTGTATTTGTGGAACAACCTGATTATTAATACTAAAAGGTATAGACCAACCTTGTCCTTGATAAGCCCCTGCTGGTTGATTAAATATCAAGTCTTGGTAGTTATTACCAGAACTAACCGTATTTGATATTGGAGAGGATAGGCTGGAACCAGTAGTTGTTCCTGTCAAAGGATAAGCACTTGTTGAGTCTTTATAAGATAACCATTGATTAGATGATAAAAACGAAGTTGCCATGTTTAATTAAGTATTTTTAAGTAATAAGTGTCATTATTGCTCCGGGTGTTCCCAGATATATACCAGAAACAGTTGCGTGTGTTCCATACACCGGTACAGGGTTTATAGCTACTAGAAGACTTGCAATAATACTAGCACATACATTTTGCATAGAGACTCCCGGTACTGAAGACGGAACTGGTGGTAATATAGGAAGTATCGGTAATGTAGTAAGATTAATGCCGGGAATAGGAACAGCTATGGGAGGTGTAAATAGATAAGTTGGGTCTAATGGAGTTATAATCATTGCTGAAGTAAGGCAAGTAGCCAAGTTTATAGCCCATGTAGCAAACACTGGAGATGGTGTCAATATAAATAAAGCTGGATTCCAAGTAACCCCCGCTTGAAAAACAACAAGAGGATCTGGTACTGGTGGACTAAGTGGCATTGCACCCACCCATGTATAAGTAATCTGCATACTAGAAGATAAATAGCTAGTTAATCCATCAGCAAAAGCTTTTTGATATTGTACCGCTGTACTACCAGCAGGAACAAGTGCCATTCGAGATTGTATGGAAGCCATAAGAAGGGAACCTGTGGGGTCTAGTGCCATTATTGTACCAAATACTTATCCCATTCTGTTGAGTTTTCTATGGTATTAAAAATAAAAGGTATTTTTAACCAGTTGTTAAACTCAAAATGTGACGGTATTTCCTTGTTATAAACATTTAGTGCTTTTATTACTATCTTATCCCCTTTCTCCATGCACTTGGTCAATATCTCAGGGTTATCATCAATAATAACATTACCAGAAACATTCCACTTTTCAAAGTTAAAAACTATATCATTGTTAGATAAGTAAGGATACTGATCGCATATCCATTCTTTCTTAGTTTCTTTAAATCTTTTTTCATCTCGAAAAGGTTTAGTTGCAATAGTTAACTTATAGTTCTTGTTAAGTACTTTCACTACTTTTTTTGAATAAGGTATTTTCTTCATAGTTAACCAAAAAAGATCATCATCAAACATCTCATACAAAATAGACTCTTTGTTCTCTTCAGAGACCCCGGTAAAGAAGTTAAATATTTGATAACTGTTATAGTTCAGGTGATCAAATCCAAGACCCCTCATCTTTAGAAAAGTAAGAACTTGTCTATCAAGATCAGCAATCGTATTATCCATGTCTAATAATATATGGAGAGGCTTTTTAAGTTGAATAGTATTCATATCTTTATACCTTTATAAGTAGTAAAAATAGTCTTAAACAACTCTTCTAAAGAGTTATTATTTTCAATAATATAGTCATAAGGAAGGTCCCTAATATCTTCTGATTTGTGTTCTACCTTCAATGGAATAGAGGAAATCCTATCTATTCTCCAAAGAACTGCCCCAAGTTCTTTAAGTACATCAGCTTCATTTTGAAATCTAAAATCAGGAACTACAATATTTTTATCCGAACTATTTTTTACAAAAGAACGAAATCTATTTATCCACATGTTAGAACCAACAGTATCATTAAACAATGGAAACTTTTGGGAAATCTCTTCTCTCATAATATCCGTACCCATCCATTGAAGTATTTGTCTAGGACTTACCCCCCAATCAGGATCTATTTTTTCTTTTAGAATAGGATCATTCATATGTTGATCAGTCCAACCAAAAAAAGCTATAATACCTTGCTTTAAGGGACTTGCAAAAGAATATTTAACATAGTTAAAGTTATTACATAGATAATCAGCAACAGTATCTTTACCTGAAAGTTTAAACCCAGTAATACCTATTAACATAGTATGTCTCCTTGATCTTTGATCATAATGTTTACGTTTAAAAGTGTCAAGTATTGAATGTATATTTCTTTATTTATGTTTTTCAAAGTTTACACATCTGAGATTCTTAAATCTTGCAAAACACTATTATAATAGAATATATAAATTAATAACAAATTAATTTAATTTAGGGCTGAGAGCCCAAAAAACAATAATACCCCTTGACAAAACAAAAGACCAAGACTAGTTTAACCTCTGATGTAGGAGAATACATGATTATCCGTTCATTGTCTTTAAAGAACTTTCAATCTATAGAAAAAGCAGATCTTACCTTTGATAAAGGTATTATTGTTTTATATGGAGAAAATGGACATGGTAAATCTTCTGTATTCAATGCTATAGCTTTTTGCATATCAGAATATAGAAAAGGTTCTTCTTGGGGTGATTACATCAGAAAAGGCGAAAAAGATATGGAAATCCATATGGTTCTTCAAATGACAGAAGATCCTAAGGATATCATGGTGTTTGACTATTCTGGTATTTCTGAACCTTCTGAGACGTTGACTAAAGTAGTTTCATACAAGGGAAGAACTTATTCTAGTAACTCAGAAGTTTCAGACTTTTTATCTTCTTACTTTGACCAATCTATGCTTGAAAATGTGGTTTTCTCTCTTCAAGAATCACAACCCATTGCTAAACTTAAACCTTCCGAAACAAGAGATATATTTAAAAAAGTTTTTAACTCAGAGTTTCCTGATATAGTTGAATCTATAAGGGATGAACTAGAGACCAAGAAGAATGAAGAAAAAACTCTTCAAGCTCATGTTGATGCTCTTACAAACAAGATATATAACTTCTTTGATATTGATAAGGTAGATATTTCTCGTTTAAATGAACTGGAGCAAGAACTTAAATCTTCCCAAGAACAAGAGATTATTAAGATAAAACTTTCTGCTCTTGCTGAAAAAACAAAAGAGATAGCTAAAAAGAATGAGAAAATATCAAAGTTGGAAGAAGACAAGATTGTTGCCAACTTAGACCTTGCTACCAGCTTACAGGATATTGATACTCTTAAAGATAAACTGGCTCAGGCAGAACAAGGAGATTTAGAACCCCTTAAAAAAGAACTGGAATATGCAAACAATGCTCTTAAAGAACAGAATGATATTTTGGATGTATTTTCTAACTCTTTTTCCGTTAAAGATGTACAGAAAGAGATTGACGATTTTTCTGAAACTATAGATTCTCGCATTCAAAAAGGATTTGAGATGGAAGCTGAGGAGATAGCTTCTATCAGTGTCCTTAGGAAGCATATTGATGCTCATAAAAAAGGTGTATGTGAGACTTGCGGTCAGAAAACTGATATAGACTCAGTGCAGAACTTTGAAAACCAGATGGGATCACTAGAAACTAAGATACAAAAAATAAAAGACAAGATACAAAACTTAAAACAAGAGAAAATAGTTTTTACTCAAACAAAAAAACAAGATATAGATTCATACAATAAAACTCTTATTGAAAAACAAAAAGTTGTTAAGGAATATCAAGATAAGATAACCCCTATTAAATATAAAATATTACAACAAGAACAAATACCTAAAACCATTCAAGCAAATATTGATGGTGCTTTGGAACTTATAAAAGTTAAACACAACTCCATAGAGAAAATATCACAAGACATAAAATACTTAGAGGAAGATGTTAAGAGCATACAGCTATGGTGTACTCAAAATCAAGTCGAGCACAATCTAGAAACTACTCGTGAATCTAAAGAAATACAAAACGAGATAAAAGACATCAACTCTAAAGTTGAAGCTAATAAGCAAAAGCTTATATTGAACAAGAAGTTGGAAGATGAGCAGATAGAAGATCAGACTAAAATAAAAGATTTTAATGAGAAGTTAAATAGGGTATCTCTTCGCTTAAAAGAACTTAAAACACTACAGAAAATATTTGACACTGAGTTTCCAAACTTTATCAATATAAAAGCATGTGCTATTTTGGAAAGCTATATGAACTCTGTGTTTGCTAATATTAAGCCAGAGTTTGAAGTAAAGGTTGTTCAAGATAAGAAAGGTATATCGCTTACTTATAGGGCTAAGAAAGATTCTTCTTTTATTCCTGCTTACATGTGCTCAGGCTTTGAGACTGCTTTAATGTCTATGGCTTTCAGAGTATCTATATCTACTGCTTATGGTATGGATTTTCCACTTTTACTGGATGAAGTAGATGGACCTGCTTCAGAGGAATCTTCTGGAAAGGTATTTCAAAGACTTTCTGATATTGACGGGTTCCCACAAATATTTGTAATATCTCATAGACCTTCTGCAATCTCTATCCTAAAAGAGAACGGTGCCGTAGTTTGGAACGTGGTGAATGGAAACTTCATCCGAATGGAGACCTGATGGGATTTGAGTTTAAAAGAACTGTTGATATTTCTCATGATGTACAAAGGTTTGATCCTTTATTGTATGAGTATACTCCTGAAACAGGTTATGAAAGACACGTTTTAGTTCTTTTAGAAAGGTTACCTTTATCAAAAAAGTATGTTGCTCCTATTGCCAATCAGATTAGATACCATCTCGGTAAGAAGACAAAGGTAAGTGTACTTTCTAGTATTGACTTTTCTGAAACAGAAGATTCTATTAAGAGGAAAGGTATTTACAGGTTTTATAAGAAACATTCTATAAATATTAAGAAATATATAGAACTAAACTCTATTGTTCTCAGTTTAGGTTTTTCTATTTCTAATATAACACGGTCATCTGACCTTACTGTAGAATGTTTTCAGGATTGGGTATTTAATAAAGGTTATTTTTTCTCACCTGAACTTGGAACATGGGTATTCCCTGTAGATGGTTTATCTGAACTGGTAAACATGGAAACAGGTCTTATGAAAAACTGTTCAAAGGTTCAGTTTATGGCCTTGCAGTTAAGCTCTATGAACTTACTTTTTGATACTCTTTTAAATGATAGAGAGCAGGATACTCTTATACTTCATAAGCTTTCTACAACTCAGGATTGGAAAGCCTTTTATAATGTTCAAAAGAAAACAAAATCTCCTGTTTCATGGGACATTGAAACTACAGGGTTGAACTTTCTTGTTGATGATATCATATGTGTAACTATGTCTTTCGATGGTAAAGAGGGATACTATATTCCTTGGGAAGTTATTGATAAACAAGATTTGATAGAGTTTTTTCATAATAGGTATCAAATAGGTCAGAACCTTAAGTTTGATTGTGAGTTTCTTTTATTTAAGGGAATAAACACAGTCAAGATAGATTCCGATACTCTTCAGCTTGGACAAACCCTTAATGAGATGAGAAAGAATGGTTTGAAGTCTCTTGCATATCATTATACTAAACATGGTGGTTATGATTATGCGTTAGATGCTTTTATTGAAGACAACAGCCCAAAAAACTATTCTTATATACCAGAAAACTTGTTATTTCAATACGCAACAAAAGATGCTATTCTTACTTATCAGATTAATCAAAAACTAGAAGAGCAGTTAACCTTACAAGATAAGAAGTTTCCACCTGAAAGAAGGGGAGGTTGGACTACTAGAGAGTTTTACGAAAAGATTAAGATACCCTCCGTTAACAAGTTTGTTGAAATGGAAGTGGGCGGTGTATACATTAATATGGCTAAATGGGATGAGAACTCTGATATTTTAGAGAAAAAGGTAAGAGATATTAAGGAAACTCTAGCTTTGACTTTGGGTGTGTCTTTAGATGACGAATCTTTTTCTGACCTATTTGGTAATGAGCTTACAGTAGCTAAAGAAAAAGATGGACTTCAGTCTTCTGAAAAGCTTGGTAGAAGACTGGAAGAGTTAAAATGGAAATGTTTAGGAAGGGCTAAGAAAGGACATTTTCTTACAGGTGATTCTCAGCTAACCAGATGGGAAGAACTTGGATATAAAGAAGCTTCATTATTACGAAAGATGCGTTCACTTCTTACCCTTCAGCAAACTTTTCTAGGCAAGAAAGGCACAAAAATGGGGTGGAGACAATATGTACATTATCATTCAGATGGTAGCTATCGTATTCATCCCTCTTATCGTGCTATGCTTATGGATACTATGCGTAATGGTTGTGGTAATCCTAACTACCAGCAGGTTCCATCTCATAGTGAAAATGCAGAACTGTTTAAACAGATATTTACTGTACCTGATCCAGATAAATATTATCTGGTTACTTTAGACTATTCTTCTTTTCAGATTCGTCTTGCAACCATAGACATATTAGATACATCTGACTCTTTGTTTCAAAGTTTTATTAATAACCCAAAACTTGATCTTCACTCTGTAACTGGTTATAACGTCTTTGCACAGGGTAGGGGTTTTAATATGGGTGACGGGAAGGAACGTCTAATAACTCTAGAAGAGTTTATAAAGAATAAAAAAAGAGAACCATTTGCTACTATGCGTCAGGATGCTAAGGCTATCAACTTTGGATGTTTGTTTAATATTTCTTACAAGAGGTTTTCAGAAAGTTCTCTTGAGACTGGAGAAAATCCATGGTCACCAGACAAGGTGGCAAGGTTTGTAGAGGAATATGGCCTTGAAGCATCTTTAGATTCCATGGCAGATAGGCATAGGGATGTAGAACCAAAGATTTGGGGATATTATGCTGTCGCTCAGTATCTTATTGAGAAGTTTTTTGAAACTTATCCCGGACTTATGAAACGAATAAAGAGAAATGAGAGGTTAGCTAAGGAGAGAGGTTACATAAGATCCTACCACGGTGTTATACGAAGATTACCTATGCTACCCCTCGGATGGAAGGAAGAGGATAATAGGACAAGATCTGACGAAGATAAAAAAATATATGCTGGGTATATAAATATTGCTTCTAATACTAGTATTCAATCAGATGAGGTATGTACAATACAACAGAAGATGTGTTCATGGGATAAAAGTATTCCTTCTGGAATGGTACACGATTCATATGACTCTTATGTCTTAAAAGAAGGGTATGAAGATACTATACAAGCCATGAAAGAACACTTCACCTCTAATGATAAATGGCAAAAAGGTTTAGTAGTTCCAGTGGATATAACAGTATGTGACTTTAATAATCCAGACCATTATTATAAAAATGGTGATGACTTTTAAATATTTCTAAAAAGCTGTTCAAAGTTATCATAGGTTTCATTGATAACTGCTTGAAGCTTACTATGATGCTGGCTTATAAACGTATGATTTTCTTTAGCTTTTTTGAAAAACCAGTTTAAGCTTTTAGCAAGTTCATCTATTTCGGCATTCATATTTTTAATCATAGCAGAGTTTACTCTTCCAGATTGTGTTGTATCTATATTTTCATTAACTTTAAAGTCTAAGGGTATAGCACCACCAGAACTTTGAGATTGGTATGCCTGAAGCATATCATATTTTTTTTTAAGAGCTTCTTCCATTTTAAATGCTAAAAGTGCAATCTGTCTGGCAAACTCTTGGCCTTTCTCATGATAGTTATGTATAGAGGTTAATCTCGTTGATGCTTCACCATGAAGCCTATCTATATGATCATTTTCCATGAGATGTTTTCCTTCATTAATTAGCTGTTCTCCGGGAAATGGTTCAAAATCATAGGGTGGGGAGTCTGTATAAAATGGTTCAAGATTTCCCATAATCCTTCCGTCACAGTTACATTTTCCTTGACCGGTTTGAATAAAGCGAGACTTCCATACAGCAATATCAGTAGAACTAAACTCATCACCTTGTGAGGTATGTGGTCTTATTGTGGTTAAAAGTTTTTCCAAAATATCCATATTGTTAGGAATAGAAAAATCTTTTATAGAACTTTCAGGGTTAACATCTTGAGTTTGAGGCTTAAAACCTATGTAAATCTTTTCTTCATCTGGAACTAAGCTAAAGTTGGCAACTACAAAACTCATTAATATCCTCTCTACCTATTATGACTGATTACTCTATCATCTTGAATTAGTTGAAGTAGTTCAAACCTCCAGATATGGTGTGTTTACTATTGATTTTTTCAAAGAAATACACTAAGGTGTGTTGAAAGGGGCAGTAAAAGTGAAGATACGAGAGTTTATTTATACCAAATCGTCTGGAGAGACTAAGAACTATAAGGTTCTTGTTCAAAAAGAGTCTAGTTCCTTCTTTGAAGGTATATCTCTTTTAGATTTTTCTCCTGAAGATCGAGAGAAAATTTTGACTATTCAAAAAGAGTTTGAAGATAAACTAAACCCATTTTATACTGTTGGTTATCGTAAGTTTAACAACGCCTCTATTCAAGAAGAAGTTATACAAAAATAAGGAGTTTCTCATGTCTGATAAAAAGACTTCCCCTAACTTGTTTAGGGAGGTATTGCTGTCTATTCTCTCTATTTTTCGTAAAAAGCCAAAACAGTATACTTTTGATTTTAAAGGAGGTAAATCATGATTACTAACTGCGAGTGTGATAACGATGATTGTGGATGTAAGAAATGAAGAATATAACAAAAACTCAATGGTATGCGTTAGGTATTATATCTATAACAATTATTTTACGTTCATTTATAAATATTCCCAACTTTAGCCCTATGTTAGGGGCATCAGTAGTTGCGGGTATGTTTATTTCTGGACCTTTGGCTTTTATTGTTCCTATTGTTTCTATGATTTCTTCGGATTTAATATTGTTTATTAAGCAACTAGGGACTAAGAATGCTACAGATTTCTTGGGGTGGATGAGTTATCAACCTGTAATATATGTCTTGATGGCCTTATCAGTAATGATGGGCATATATGGCAAAAAGTTCTTAACTGTCAGTTATATGAGGCATGTTATAGTTGGAACAGGAACAGGGTTGGCATCATCAATATTGTTTTTTGTATTGTCAAATCTTATGGTATGGGTAGATCCATGGGGATGGCAGATGTATACTAAGGATTTGGCAGGGTTTGTTCAGTGCTATATTATGGCTATTCCTTTTGCAATACCTACTTTTGTATCTACTTTACTGTTCGTACCTACTTTTATGTTTTTATACCTTTTTGGGTATAAAAGGATTGAATATGCAAAGAGTTATACCTTAAAGGGTATATCTTAAAAAAAGAAAATGCGTACAAACTATGTTGTCATAGCTACTTTAATGGCTTCAGTTATATCGGGGTTTCTTGCTGTTGTTTGGTATTTTTTATGTAAAAAGGAAGACAAGTGAACTACGATTTTGAGCAGGTTGTGACAAAAAACGGAGATAGAGGCACTTCAACCAACTATGACGGTATTTCCTTTAGAAAGGATGACTTTCTTTTTGAGGTACTTGGAGACTTGGATGAGCTATCAAGCTGGATAGGTAAAATAAAGCACTATAGGTATTCGTATTGTACCAGACCTATCTTTGAAGATATTCAGATGGAACTTCAACATGGTGGTTCTCTTGTTGCTACAGAACCCAACATTTCTTCTTATGGGGATATACGTTCTGAGACATATCAAAAACTTTATCAGATATCCCAGAAAGATATAGATGTGCTAGAGTCTTTAATAAAGAAACACGTAGACTCCAAGGTAGAAATTGTCAATGGTTTTGTTCTTCCCGGTGACAATGATAAATCAGCAGATGTAGATATTGCAAGGACAGTATGCCGTAGGACTGAAAGACAGCTTGTCAGGTAC
>Ga0114963_10003414_pt1 | contig 10856 bp, 7 predicted proteins | sample C_131016_EF_Meta_FD_87019 | JGI IMG/M metagenome (GOLD analysis project Ga0114963, IMG submission 87019) | Freshwater microbial communities from Lake Croche, Canada to study carbon cycling - C_131016_EF_MetaG | ecosystem: Environmental > Aquatic > Freshwater > Lake | place: Lake Croche, Canada...
GCCCGCGGTAGTTGGCCTCGACCTTGGCGCCCTCCGCAAACGGCGGTGTCTCATCTGATGGCTCCGCCGCTGCCACCGACGGCACAGCCGCGGCGGCCACCTCCGTCGCGACTGCCGCCGGTGCGTTGGCGTTGGCGTCGGCGTCGGCGTCGGCGTCGGCGTCGGCGTCGGCGTCGGCATTAGCGTTGGCGTTGGCAGGAATAATTTTGGTGGAGGGGTGTTTTCCGCCTCTGTGTTCCATCTCGCCCAGACTAGCGCCCCCAAAATAACCGCGATCACGATGAGACTGCCGGTAATAATAGTGGTAAGTCCGTAGGAGTGGAGTGTTGTCTTGATTGGCTCCAAGGGACTACCGCACTCAGGACAACGAAAGTCTTTTGTCAGAACGACTATTTTTTCGTTTCTGTAGGCTAGTTTGCAACCTGCATAATTTGTACACTTTCCTATTCTCTCGCTCATAAAGTTAATGTCTTAAGGGTGACTTATCCAAAGTAACAGTTGGTGGTTAGATTGAAAGGCCCGGATTATCCGAGGGTGTGGGAGTCGGTTTTGATTTTTTCTTTTTGATGACCTTGCCATTCTTGTCCGTTGGTTTCGGTTCGATAAGGCTTATAAAACCCATGTTGGTGTAGGCGAGGTAATTAAGCTGCCGGTTTACTCTTGAGAAGATCCACGTCCCGTTGAAAACAGCATTCGTGGGATTCAGGCCGGCTTGAGTGGCAACGATCGGAACATTGGATCCAACCATTGAGGGTGGTCCGAACTTCTCGGTTAGAAATGATTCAATTCCCTGCCACCCCCCTGAATTTGATAAAGTAGCGACCCCTTGCGCATCCAGATAACGCATCTCCATCTGTTTCATGCGGTTTGTTTGATACCATGCGATAAACATAGAGATATTCGCATTCGGGTTGTAGACTTGATAGACTAACATCCCCTCCTGGGGTGGAGGTGTGATTTTCTTAACTTGGGAAAATTTACTCAATTCACTGGGCGATGAACCGATCCCGATGCCCCCGAAGCGCAGTCCCATGATGTCTTTCTCACCAGGTCCGTCAATTTCCAAGCCCAATACGTTTTTTTCCTGAGTTGTTCTGGGGTGGAACCAACTCTGACAGGAGAGCATTGCAAACGATCCGATCAGTAGCAGCGGAAGAATTAGGGATCTCATTGTCCTGGCAGTGTTCTTAGGTTGAGTGACTCAAGTGTAGGCCAAGGTGTCGGTGGAAGGGGTAACTCAAAGGAAAACTTCACCCACACTCCATTAGGCTGATCAGGCATAAGAGAGATGCGCCAATCCTGTCCAACTCCCACCCTTGTTCCTCCAAGTTTTGCAATAAGCCTCAGTGCTGACCAGTTCTCCCCCCCATCCACAGTCACCGTACCATCCGACGCCATGAGCGTGTGATAGACCTGAAAATTGAATGGCTCCTGCACGGAGAACGTACCGAGCGTGATATCCGTCTGTGAATCAAGGGGGTAGACGCCGCCACCTCCAGCACCAACAAGTTCCAAAGCATTCCAGTTCATCGTCGATACTACTCCAGCTTCAGGTAGTGGAGGGGGGGTCGGCGTTGAACCGATATCGAAGAAAAGTTTGCTCATCGTGGAGCGCGGCGGCGGAGTGGGCGTAGGAGATGGAGTTGGAAGCGGCGCATAATTCGGCCCAGAAAGTTGTTTCTGTGCCTGACCATTGAAGAGGGTTACGGAGACCCTGGCCGCGCTTCCATTGGGTAGTATGAGTGCATCCACAACCCCATAGAGCGGGCTGAGCTTTGATGTGAAATCAAGAGCTGGTTGCTGCTGAACCATGGACAGGGAGGTGAAGTTTGTGGATTGAATGTCATCCCCGATGGCATCAAGGAGACCCTTTGCTGCGACAAGTTGATTCACATCCAATGCCTGGTTGTCGGTACCTGGCGGCCAGACAAGAGGGAATCGTGCTACCCGCAACAAAGCATCCTTTCCCTGTTTGACGTAATTGTTCACAAAAAGACCGATCTGCGTGTCCCTGAATTTGCCTAGAAAGTAATCACAGATCGTCTGCATTCCATCATTATAAGGGCCATTGTATGCATCGATCTTGGCGAGTATTTGATCCACAGATGCGACCATTTCCCCCATTTGTATCCACTGTTGTCCAACGAGGTACATGCTGGGATCATATTGGGCTGTCAAGTTGGGCTTAACGCTTAATTCATAAGCATCCCACCTCCATTCGTAGGACGGTTTACCTTGATAAGGCAGGAAAAGATTGCTATCCAGGGTTTGGTAGGAAGAGAGTAGCTTATCATTGATGGCCGCATCGACTTTCGATGCGATCATTTTGGATATGTCCTGCAGTTTGGCATTGATCTGGTTGAATAATAGATATTTGTTTGAAGTCTCTGATGGGAACAACGAGAGGGCATTAGTGGTCTTGTCCAGAGCACTAGTGATAACAGTGGCGACGGGCATCACTTTCGCTACCTGTTGAGCCATATCTTGGGCGGCGGCGATCTGATTTGTCTGTGAAGCAGGGAGGGACTGCTGGATATCGGCTAAGATACTATTGACGGCCCCGAAGTATGAATCCTCTCCGGTCTTGAGTAATTCGACTGCGGATGAAAGGGTCGCGGGTCCCCCATTAAACAGACCGGAAGACTTTAAAAGGTTGATTTTCTGCTCAAGTTCCGTCTTTGCAGTACGCAGATTCTGGTAAGCGTTCTGCGCAGCAGTGTCGCCCTTGCCAGGGTTCGCCTTGGCGCCGCACGCCTGCGAGAGTTTCGTTTCCGCATCGTAGTAGGCAGTGGCGGCGTCGGCCATCTGCTGGATCAGTGAGAGTTTATTTTGAAATTGATCCAGTGCACTCTTGGAATTTTTCACCAACCTTTCAATGCCCTCGTTGATCGCCCTGTTTGACTCTAGGGAACTCCCGCCCGACATCCATGTTGGCGCCCACTGCCCCACTCCTTCGGGATTGTCTAGATATGTCCAGTTCATGAGGTTTACCAACCTGGTGTCGTTGGTTTTCCCACAAGTGTATTCCAAGAGGCTTGGAATGAATGTAACCCCCCCGTTGTAGTTTGTCTTCAGTTCGGAATGCTGCACAACGGCAGTTTCCAGCATGATTAATTCAGTAAGGGCTTTTGTCTCGATAGCTTTAAAGTGATCGGCATCGGGGGCTTTTTTCGCTTGGACAGGCTCCGCATCTGAAGCGCTTCTCCTAGTCATCTTCTTTCGAGTCTCGTCTAGAAGGGGCTTTATCACGCTAGCCTCAAAAAGCACACGCGCGACCCGTTTCCTCGTCTCGCCGGTCTCTATGACAAACCAGTAGATGGGTGCGGAGCCGACAAAATGGTCCTTAAAGGACTCCTGAGACAGGATTGCAATTTTTGTTAGATAATCTGTTGTAGTTATCTCGGGGTAATGAAATTTTGTTTTGCCCTGACTCTCTATTGGTCCATACCCGATCGGGTCGTTCCCCTTAAAGAGGAGTTCGTTTTTTTTTTGATCAGACGAAGCGATAATCGGGCTGAAATATCCCTTGTCACTCCAACCTATGGTTGCTCTGTTCCAGTACCCGAGGTTCGGCTTGATGGTTTGGTCGGTGAGACGCCAAACACTTATCCCCCTGAAAATAGCGAAAAGCATTATGAAGAGACAGCCCAAGAAAATAAGGGTGCGGTAGCGGAGTTGCTTCTGACGGTCGGTTCCTGTGATGGTAACTAGACCATCCTCTCGAAAGATTTTGGCAAGGAACACCTCCCTCAGGAAGTAGGAGGTCTTATTATACCAAGAAATATCGGAACTAGTTTTGGTAACTGGGGCTTCGGAATTGATCGCACTCTCATCCGTGGATGGACATGCTGATGTCAGATACACCCCACGCAGAAAAAGGGGGCTGGCAGCCCACTGCCTAGGAACGAAGATATCCTCTATGAAAGACCGTAGGGGGGAAATGATCGACTGGATATTGTCGGGTAGTCTGTAGAATCCATCCACCTCGTCTATGCGCCGCTGCATGCCGCTCTGGGGAACGGGATTGGACATGAGGGCCAACCGTATTCTACGAAGTCTCTGCACAAGGGATTGCATGAAATCAACAAATAGTTCCGGCCTGAAGGGCGCCTCAAGGGGCGCCGGATTCGACCAACCAAGCATCTGCTGCTGGAGTTTGGGGTCTTTCAGGTTGTCAAAAAAGGAAAGAAATCCCTCGATGAGATCACACTTGGTAACTAGAACGTAAACGGGCAATTTAACTCCGAGAGATTTCTGAAGCCTGTCAAAATGCCTTGCAACTACCCCTGCCTTGCGGTCGATTTCCTTCCGTGAATCACGAAGCAAGGAATCCGCTGGGATGGCGACTATGATTCCGTTTGCAGGGCAATTGGTACGGTTCTTCTTCAGAAGTTCAAGTAACTCGTTCCATTCGGGTGTGGTTTCTGAGCTGTCGGCGCGGAACACCATGTCGCCTTTCGTATCAAGTATGACTCCGAAATTGGTGAACCACCAATTCAGTTGTGCGGAGGCTTCGGGTGCCTGTTCCTTGTTCTGCAGATCTCTGGGAAGATCCACCTTGGAGTGGATAATAGCCTCGGACTTCCCTGATCCATGCTCTCCGACAAGGATAAACCAAGGCATTTCGTAAAGGTCTTTTCCAAAGACCTGGAACTTGTGGATGCCGTTTGTGAAATCCCGCCGAAGATCACTGATCCTCTCCAGCAGGTCCGTGTCGACAAGGGAACTGGGCACTCCAAATTCGAGGCCTTCTCCCCTGAGTTCAGCAGCCTTTCGCTCCCTGACCCACTGGGAAAGGCGTGCCAATATGATTAGGAGAATCGCAATAACTAGGCAGACGATCGCTGCAATAATGGCCGAATGCTTTCCCCAATAACCGGCCACAGCGACCACAATGGCTGAAAGTAGCAAATAGAGGGTGGCTCGGATCCAAAATGGAAGCGTTCCGAGGAACTTGAGTACGTAAAGAAGATCCTTCATTTGAATCCGCGTTTATCGCCGGAATGAGTCCTGCGAGTGTTTTAGGATGGTCTTGAGGTCATACCTCAACTGCACGGTACCAATCTCTATGAGATAACAGAGAGTCACAAAGGAGAACAAAGCGAGTCCAAAAAATAGTGCAACAAGAACCGATGTTCTAATGGGGGGAGGTTGGATCAGATTTCTGATATCGACATGATCGTAGGCCTCAGGAGTTATTTTTTTACTGGCTTCAGCGGCAACTTTCGGATCAATCCGCTCTAGGATCATATTCATCGCCTTCTGCAATTGCTCTGGATGGCCCGCATGAAAGCCTAAAAACCCTAGTCCAATGCAAGTATAGTAAACAGGGAGTCTTGCTGTGGCATCAACTCCGGAATCAGCCAATGTGGCATTCATCAAATCAAAGAATTTTTGATCCCCCGCCAACTCTTTTCGTTCGTAAGCAAGGCGCTTCCGATTCCATTCGGCCGCAACGGGAAGATTGCTTTCGGAAATCATGGAGTCGGTGAAGAAAATCAGCGGTAGTTCAAGGCTGCTCCAATGCCTTTCTAGTGAGGAGTCAGCCACCATAGTTTGGCGGATGCTCCCAATTAGACTCACCATCTCACCCCTCAGATCCTGATAGTCCGGGCAGTTCGTACCTATCCGAGCAATGCTATTGAGTTCGCAGACCTTTAGAAATACAGGGTCACATGCTTCGAGGGGCGTCATGGTTATTTCGTCGATGTGACCATGTAGAGGGCCACCTTGTAATCGGCTGCGTCGTTACCAATCCAACGCACGACCATGGATTTCTCCGCCTGCACCTTTGACCAGACATCGGAGGAGTCTCCGCGCAACAAGCGATAGTAGTACAATCCAGCCTGAGATGGCAGTTCCAACGGCGGAAAGCGCTCCTCCTTCAGCAGGACTCCCCGAACAGCACGGGATGCCATGCTCATGGGCATTAATTTAAATGCGTCCTCGTTCTCAACAAACCGCGCCAGAGTGATCGGGTCCTCCTTGGTCTCGATCGCTAGGAAGTAATCGCTCGGCGTGGTCAATTCGTCATCGGTGAGTGTTGCCTGCAACTGCCCCTGATTCTCCACAAAGTCCACCTTGATGAAGTTGGGTATTACGTCGCCACGGAGATAAAGCTGCGTCTTCTGTACGATTTCACTGAAAGAAAGGTACGGGCTGTCGTGATCGTAAGCACTGCACTCGTATAGATCCTTCTCGGGATGCAGCGCACTGAGTTCACCCAGAAGTTCCCTCAGTAGCAGATAATATTCAAATGTCGGGACATTGGGCACGTTGATGAGGGCCTGCAGGCGCCCGCCGAAGCGATTGAGTGTGCGAAGGCGCATGACCTGCTCAAACTGGATCCCTCTCATTGTATCTAGGCTGAATCCGCCGCGATTCACCTGAATCACCAGTTCCTTCCTGCTGGCCTGCAGTTGACCATTGAGGCTTGACATCAATTCACGAAGGGCGTCGGATCCATTCAGCACGAGACAGGGGCCGACGAACATAGGATCCTGTTTCGGGGTGCCAATGTTGGCCCCGGTGCTAGGAACAACCCTCAGAAGAGGAATAACCTCCAGATCTGAACGATCTTCGTCTTCGAGAATCAATCGCGCGTTCACCTTGCGTGTAAGTACGGGCTTCAGGTTCTCACCCGTATTCTCATCCATGAACTCGGATTCTACCGTCTTGAACAATATTTTCTCTCGACCATCGGATTGTTTCGAGGGATCGATGCAGTTGCGCCTGTTATCTGACCAGATGGGAGTTGCTAGCAACACTGTCACGCTGCCCGACTTCTGAAGTGCCTCCTTGATATTGATGATAGGAAGATCTGCCTCCTCTGGAAAATTAACCTCCAATCCGCTGGGCATCACAGCCCTAAGATACTCGAACTTAACCTGCATATTTTCCAGGTCATCACTGGAAACCTTGGCGCCAATCACTCCGTACGGATGAGTCCAACTGAGCGAACGCTCGGAGCGCACGCCCTCCAAAGCCATCCGCTGGAGCCTCTGGAGGTGGTGTGGTAGTAAAAAGAGGCCTTCGTGCCAGTGAATTTGCATTGAGGAGTATTGGTTAACATTTTTGTGCTCCCGGCGCAACCACAGAGAAGAGTTCTATGGGTATAGTGCCTCTACGGGATATCCACGCTCTTGAGGTGCGCTTCTCGAAAGGGATCGGTGCGGGATATGGTGTTGGCTTGAAACGAGTAACAAAGGCTAAAACCTGAGCCAGGAAAGCCACCAAAAAACCTCGCCAATACATAAAAGAGTTCGTTGATCAAGCAACTGGGATCCTCTACGAAATGTAGGGTCTTCCCATTGCCGCGGATCTATGATTTCTGTTAAAGAAGTCTCTCCAACTAGATTACCAAGTTATGGAATTCAAAAATATTACAGTCCACGCGCGAGCTGACATTCTCTTTGGGGGCAAAGTAGTTCGTCACAATTGCATCCTTCCCGATGGTGAAATGATGGCTCTGGGAATAGTGTTCCCAGGAACATTTCATGCTTTCATCATGAATGCAGGTGCTTTTGAAGTTACCGATGGCTGTGTTGAGATCACAATCGACGGAAGTTTGAACTCCAAAATCTATGCCACAGGCGACCATTTAGTTTTGCCGGGTAACCATGGAGTAACCGTCACTGTAAAAGATTTGCCCTGCCAGTTCATCGGCAAGCCGGATAATTCTTCGGTGGCATCAAAATCCTAATGCTGGGACTGAAGATCCTGAATTCCTTGCGTAGCTACTGAATTGGTATGGCAGTTTCTAAACATGCGGTGGTGAATGCTTTAGACTATTGATGGAGAAATAAAGACCACGCACCGCAAAGTTCCGGGTTGTCCGACAGCCTTGGGACCCTACAGCTTGCAATCATGTCGAAAAGCGTCAAAACCTCGACACGTCCATACGATCTGTCGAAAGAATCGACACATTACAGGCTCCAGGGCTGCAGGGTAACAGGGTCAAAAATAGGCTCTACAGAGTAAACCCAAAAAATCTAGGTGGGAGGTGGGGGTTCAAGGTGGGGGTAAAAAAAGAACCCCCACCTAGACCCGAGCCCCATTCTATGCGGGAGAAACAGGTGTTAGGTGGGAGGTGGGGGTTAATATTGAATATTGTATTGTATAAAATATATTATATATAGGCTACGGCTGGCTGGCGTGCCCGCCCCCGCCGCCCGCCGGAGGGTCCAAAATAACCCCCACCTACCCTCACCTCCCACCTAAAGACACTTAAAGTGTTGTAAATCAATACCTTAATCTAGGTGGGGGTAAAAAAACAATAGGTGGGGGTAAAAAGAACCCCCACCTAGTTGCACCCGATTATCGAATGGTTCAAACCAATCCGGTGCGGAAATCGAACTTGTAGTGAACCTTGCCCATGATGGTCACCTTGTCCACTAGCTCGGGTACGGCTTTCTGCTGAAGAAGCTTACCGAGCTGTTTTCCGACACTCTCGACCCGGAAACCGCTAGCCATGGCTACACCACCCCTGGACCTCGATTGTTAAAAAGCTTCAGTGTTCATGAGATAATGCAAATAAACGCAGGTCCACTGAGACAAATTGACCCACATTTGCAGGCTACATTATGTTGGTATACACGCCCCCCCATCGACCCCTCCGACGAGTCGATCCATTTGTTTTTATTTAGAGATCGCGATGCAACTGTTGAGATAATCCCTTACAGATTCGACCACCCATAGCCGTTTGCCTTTGATTGCCCCTTTTGGGCGTAGGCTTGAAGACTTTATTAGTCCCTCATCAGCGAGTCGATAAGCGTGAGATCGAGAAATTCCGAATATTGCTCGGAGCCCCTTCGAGTCTATAAACTCTGGTGATTGAGCTATTTGTTGGAGGTTCACTCGTTCTTTAGCGAATTGAGAAGGAGTTAGATGTGAGGTTGTATTAAGACTCATAGAGTCACTTAGTTTGCTCTCGTGGAGCACGGCCGCTGTCGGTTTTTGATAAAACAGGAGCCAGTTGGTTCCGCTCCGATTTACCGGGTGGAGCACATTTCCCACTGGATGCCGACTGCCGTGAATTAACCCCCGCCATTACACGGCTGCATCATTTCGGTCTTTATGTTTGCTGTGCCCATTGAGTAAACCCAACTTCTTAAGTACGCGTGCGTACTGTGTGGCCTAGGCCCTTTTGGTTTTCTTGGGGAGAAAACCGAAGTACATGCAAGTAAACCTGAGACACTCAGGAACACAACTATATTTTCCTTCTTTTTCTTCTTTTTTAGCAATGGAGTACTATATAAGTGGCCTCATCTTTGCCCGGGCTGCACTTCTAGCCTCTTTACTGGTGTGTGTATATCGATCATGGACCGCCTTGGAATGCCCCCCTAAGAGGGCCCTACGCTGCTCCTCAGGTATACCGGCCTCCGCCATGCGGGATATAGCTGAGTGTTTGAGACTGTGGTACCCCAGCTTCCTGAATTGTCTCCCCGCCCCCTTTTTCTTAGCACCTTTGGGAACTTTGATCCCAGCCTTTTCCATGAGACGGGAAAACTCGTTGGAAAGACCGCCGTGAGAGCCAGATTTTTTTCCAGCTAATGACGGGAGAAGAACCCCTTTTCCGACACCTCGGGGCAGTCGCTCTATCACTTCTTTCAATTGAGGAGTCATCTCCCTTACAACCGAATCTTTTCGCCTGTTGGCCGTCTTCGATGGGAGGTAGGTGAACGTATCTTTCTCTAGGTCCACCTGCTCCCAAGTCATGCTGGATGCATCGGCAAGCCTCATTCCGTAATCCCCACCGAGCAGTATCATCACTTTCCATTCGTCGGATGCTACGCTCCAAAGATCTTTGATCTGCTGTTGGGTAAAACAATCCCGCGTCTCTGCACCCTGATTGACACGTTCCACAGCCTCGGCCGGATTATGTGATAGATGGCCCTTGCGTTGCTCAGCCTTTAAAATAGCCCGGATAACTGAGATCCCAAAATCAACGGTAGTTCCGCCCTTTCCCTTTTTCAGTTCTGCATCGCGCCAGGATTCAATTTCAGTAGTGGTCAAGCTGGCAACAGAAGCCGTGGATCTCGAAACTCCCAAGTGTTCGAGGAATGAGTCGACGACAGGTTTATATCGCTTCACGGTCGAATCTGACTTCCCAAGACTCTCCCTAGAGGCGAGATACCCCCGAAGCGATTCCAGGATCGAGGAAATCTTCATTTCTCCCAACCCGACCGACTTCATTAAATCCCTAAGCACTTGAATGCTCTGTGACTGGGTAAGTTCATGAGTTCGTGCCTTGTGGGCTGCTGATTCCCATCCATCGGCAAGTTTTTGGGCTTTTCTTCTGTCTGTAAGCTTCGTGCTTTTGTTCCTCCTAGTTCCAGTTGCGTCAGTATAACGGCCAATCCAGTAGGGTGATTTAGGAATAGAGTAGACGCAGGCCATGTAGAAAAGTAGTTAGACCAATAGTTAGACCATCCCAGCGTGATTGTCAAGCCCGTGATGTCTCTTTTACTGTGTACAATGACACCCTCAAGAGAGGAGGATAGAAACCTCTATTCTATCCGTTGAACTACGGGGTCTAGCGGTACGCCACAAAGATCTGGGTGGTCAAGAGTCGAAAAACTACATCAACGGTACCCAGCGGCAAGACCAGAGTTCCAGTCGGGGAACAGCACCGACATGGCACTCACTTCACGAGGTGTAAAAAATTCCAATTTCCCTAAATATTGTCATTGAATAGTTCAAAAGTGGACATTCATTATTGATGGAGTCGCAACCCCATCTTCAAATTGAACAGAATCTATCCTATGAAAACAGCCCTCACCGTAGCCCTCATCACTCTCGGTATTTCCACGTTGGTTCTGGCGCAGGAACCGCCCGCACCAGCAGCAACACCGAAA
>Ga0114963_10003415_pt1 | contig 10855 bp, 7 predicted proteins | sample C_131016_EF_Meta_FD_87019 | JGI IMG/M metagenome (GOLD analysis project Ga0114963, IMG submission 87019) | Freshwater microbial communities from Lake Croche, Canada to study carbon cycling - C_131016_EF_MetaG | ecosystem: Environmental > Aquatic > Freshwater > Lake | place: Lake Croche, Canada...
ATCGATGCATATAATAATCTAGGTACAACGCTTAGATCTCTATGTGATTTTCATGAAGCACAGCGAGTTTATGAAATCGCATTAGAAATTCAACCATCTGCTCAGCTTTGGTATAACTACGGAAATGTGCTATCTGATCAAAATTTGTTTAATGAAGGGCAAAAAGCATTCGAAAGAGCAATTAATATTGATCCGCAGCATTTTCTAGCATGGAATTCTCTCGGAGACATTAATGCAAGTTTAGGTCATTATAAAGAGGCTGAAATTTACTATGAAAATGCAATTTCTTTATCTCCAAAAAATGCAGATATTCATACAAATATTAGCGGTGTTTTGATAAAAGGTGGCCAGATTGATAAAGGCTTAATGCATGCAAAGAAAGCAGTTGAATTAAACCCTAACTCTGCTTATGCGTTATCAAATCTAGGCTTAGCTCAAATAAGTAATGGGCGCTTTGAAGAAGCAGGTATTTCTCTAGCAAAAGCACGAAGACTAAATCCTAAACTTATTAAATGTATTACAAATTTGGGGAGACTAAGCTGCCTACTTGGTAATTGGCAATTAGGTGTCCAGTATTTTTCTGAATCTTTTGCACTAGACCCTGAAAATCAAGGTCTTGAAGATGGTATTTCTTTAGCAGCTATAGCCTACCTAACTGCTGACTATGAAAGTTGCAAAAAATATTTAGACTTAACAAAAAAAATACAAATTAATACCTCAGCAAATCTTAAAGGTACTAAGGCTTATTGGTTACTATTAAGCGCATTGCTAAAAATTACAGAAGCAAAAAATAGAGTTTCACAGGAAAACATAATCTATGTAATTGGCGAAAGTCATTCGCTACCATACTCCAGTATTGAAATAGCATATCAAAGTAATATTTGGCAGACTCAAATAATGTGGATTCCAGGCTGCAAACAATATCATTTAGGAAATAATCAACCAAACCACTATAAGGCAGCTGTAAAACACTACTTTCAATCCCTATCAAAAAAATCAACTGTTTTGATGGTGATTGGTGAAATTGATTGTCGTGCTAATGAAGGTATTTTAAAATATGCTTATAAGAATCCTAACCAAGATATAGAAAATGTGATTAAAAAAACAATAAATTCTTATTTGGACTGGCTTATCCATTTAAATATTGATATGGAACATAACATCATTATTTCAGGAGTCCCTGATAGCAATGCTAGTCTAGATGGGCTATTAGTGATCGGTAAGGAAGTTTTTGCAGATTTTCTAGCTAAATTTAATCAAATATTGCAAACTGAAACCCTAAAAATAGGATTTAAATTTCTTGATATTTATTCAATGACAAGGAGCGAAATTGATAGCTATAATAAAAAAAAATGGCATATTGATGAATATCATTTAAGTCCATTAGCTGGACAAGAGGCATTTAAGAAGTATCTAGTATGTTAAGAATATATTATCACTGTGGGTTGCAGTACACAGTAATTAACAATGCAAACTATCCCTATTAAACGAAAAATAGAGTTTTAATATAATTGAATATTAATTTTATATTCGCGAATGCTATAAAAGCTCATCAGCAGGGCGATACCAAAAGCGCTCAACTTTTATATAAGAAAATCCTCAGAAATAAACCCTTGCATTTCGATGCTTTACACCTGCTAGGGGTCTGCTATTTTAATGACAAGAAGTTTGAAGAGTCAAAAGAGTATATAAAGCGTGCACTTATTGTCAATAATCAATTTTCCGAGGCGCACTTTAATTTAGGAAATACATTGCTAGCACTAGATGATCTAGAGGGAGCAAAAACTGCATTTCAAAAGGCTATTGATTTAAAGGCAAACTATATCGATGCATATAATAATCTAGGTACAACGCTTAGATCTCTATGTGATTTTCATGAAGCACAGCGAGTTTATGAAATCGCATTAGAAATTCAACCATCTGCTCGGCTTTGGTATAACTACGGAAATGTGCTATCTGATCAAAATTTGTTTGACGAGGCCAAAAAAGCATTCGAAATGGCAATTGATATTGATCCGCAACATTTTCTAGCATGGAATTCTCTCGGAGACATAAATGCGAGTTTAGGTCAGCTTAGAGAGGCTGAAAAAAATTATTATCAGGCTATTAGGTTGGAAGCTAATTTTGCAGATGCTTATAGCAATCTAGGGAACGTCCTTTCGGACCTAGGGCGCTCGAGTGAAGCAGAAAAAAGTTGTCGCAAAGCCATAGAGCTTAAACCTGATTTTGCGGAACCTTACAATAATTTAGGGAACGCCCTTAAGGAAATGGGTTACTTGAGTGAAGCAGAGATAAACTATCGGAAAGCCATTGAGCTTAAACCTGATTTTGCAATTGCTTATAGCAATTTATTATTATGTTTGAATTATATTGAATCTAAAAATATAACTGAATCACTAAAAGATGCCGTTAAATTTGGTTCCATAATTTCATCTCGGGCTATTCCAAAATTTACCGCTTGGAACAGACCTACCAGTCAAGCTAGGCTGCGAATTGGCTTTGTATCGGGCGACTTAAAAAACCACCCCGTAGGCTATTTTATTGAAGGCTTACTTCAGCATCTTAATAAAGATCAGTTTGAGATATTTGCCTTTCCTACTAAGCATTTCTCAGATGAGCTCACTACTCGCCTTAAAAAGTATGTAAATGAATGGATTCCTATATATGGTGAAAGTGATCGGGATGCTGCAACTCTAATACATCAGAAAGGCATACAGATTTTATTTGATTTATCGGGACATACTGCGCACAACCGACTAACAGTATTTTCTTATAAGCCAGCACCTGTTCAAGTTTCCTGGTTAGGTTACTTTGCAAGTACGGGCTTACCAGAGATCGACTATCTCCTCGGCGATCCTTATGTAACTCCTAAAACCGAAGAACATCATTTTAGTGAAAAAGTATGGCGCCTACCTGAATCCTACATTTGTTTTGCCGCGCCCATTGAGCAGATTGCAGTTTACGACCTACCTGTAATTCAAAATCAATTTATCACCTTTGGTTGCTTTAATAATCTTTCTAAAATGAGTGATCAAGTTGTAAAAACATGGGCAAGTATTCTTACAAACCTGTCCAGCTCCAAATTATTACTAAAGACAAATCAGCTTAATGATCCAACGGTAGTTCAAGAAGTCTATAAAAAATTTGCTAGCAACGGTATTACACCAAATCGTCTACTCCTAGAAGGATCCTCACCAAGAGCTGAATTATTGGCAGCGTATAATAAAGTAGATATAGCACTAGATCCATTTCCCTATCCTGGAGGAACTACTTCATTGGAAGCACTTTGGATGGGTGTTCCAGTGTTGACTTTAAAAGGTGATCGATTCTTGTCTCATGTAGGTGAATCTATTGCTCATAACGTAGGACACATTGAGTGGATTGCCAAAGACTTGGATGATTATGTGAGAAAAGCAATAAGTTTTGCTGCTGATATTGAGAATCTTTCTGAGCTAAGAAGATGTTTGCGAGATAAAGCTCTCAAATCTCCACTATTTAATTCCAAGAATTTTTCCAATCATTTTAATAAGGTAGTTCTTGCTATGTGGGAAAGCCACTCACAAGACGACATTAAATCATAATGAAAACGATTCTAATTACTGGTGGTGCTGGTTTTTTAGGCTCTCATTTATGCACTCATTTAGTTAATAGCGGTCATGAAGTTATATGTGTTGATAACTTTTATACTGGAAACAAGAAAAATATTGAGCACCTTTTAGGTAATGCACAATTCGAGTTGATACGCCATGATATTTGGCTGCCGCTCTATGTTGAAGTTGATCAGATTTATAACCTAGCCTGCCCAGCGAGCCCCATTCATTATCAAAATGATCCTGTAGCTACTACTAAAACATCCGTTCTGGGCGCTATCAATATGCTAGGACTTGCAAAGCGTTGTAAGGCAAGAATCTTGCAGGCCTCGACCTCTGAAGTTTATGGCGACCCTTTAGTCCATCCACAAATAGAATCATACTGGGGCAATGTTAATCCAATAGGTATTCGGGCTTGCTATGACGAAGGTAAACGCTGCGCTGAGACTTTATTTTTTGACTACTATCGTCAGCATAATATCAGCATTCGAGTTGCCCGTATTTTTAATACCTATGGCCCTAATATGCATCCTAATGATGGTCGAGTCATCAGTAACTTTATTGTTCAAGCATTAAGAGATGAGCCAATTACGATCTACGGGGGTGGCTCACAAACCCGATCATTCTGTTACGTAGATGACCTCATTACAGGCTTAATTAAAATGATGGATCAAGATGATGAGGTTGGGCCGATTAACTTAGGCAACCCTAGTGAATTTTCTATCTTGCAATTGGCTAAGCTAGTTATTCAATTGACCAACTCCAAAAGTAAAATTGTTTATTTACCCTTGCCTCAGGATGATCCTATGCAACGACAGCCTGATATTAGTAAGGCTAAATCATTCCTAAATTGGGAGCCGCTGATACCCATTGAAGACGGTCTTAAAAAAACAATTGATTATTTTAGGGGTATGTTAGATGCTAAGTGAGAATAAAAATCTTGTTCTTGCTAGCTGCCCAGTTTGCCACTACACCTTAGCAAATTCTTTCTTTGATGGCGGTATGCAGCCCCTGGCGACATTGGGTTGGCCCACCTCAGCTACCCTGGCGCAATCCATGGTGCAACATCCACTTGATTATGTTCAGTGCCCGCGCTGTACACATATTTGGAATCGCTCATTTAGCTATGATGCCATCCCCTATACTAATAACCCTAATCGTATGTTTAATAATGGTGCAATTTGGAAGGGACACTTAAGTAAAACCAGAGATTTATTACTCTCCCAATTACCAAATAAACCAACGATTATAGATATTGGCTGTGGTGAAGGACATTTTGTGAGAGGCTTATCTCAAGCACTAAAAGCACAAGGGCGTTTTATGGGATTTGATCCCAACATCACTTCAGAGTCAGGGGTGGGCGTAGAGTTTTACCCAGATTATTTCGAACCCCTTGCAGATATCCCAGCAAATCTACCCGATTTGCTCATCATGCGGCATGTCTTAGAACACTTATTAGATCCAGCTTGCTTTATTGATCAATTGGCATGGGGTGCTGCGCAAATAAATAAGTCTGTAAAACTGTTTGCAGAAATGCCCTGTGTTGATAGAGTATTGCAAAGCAATCGCTTAGTTGATTTTTTTTATGAGCATCCATCACAATTTACCACCCAATCTTTTACTACTCTTATGGAACAAGGCGGAAAGATTCTTGATCTAGCGCATGGTTATGACGGTGAGGTCATCTATGCTCTGATTGAGCTTAAGATACCTAGTCAATACCAGCAACATGCTAAAGAATCTAACAATTTTTATAAGCAAGTAATGGTTAGTCAAAGTCATATTAAGAATCAGCTACAAAATCTTATTACAGCAGGTAAAAATGTAGCTATTTGGGGAGGCACTGGTAAGGCTGCAGCCTTTATTCATTACTTTGATGTCGACGCCACGAATTTTCCACTGGTTGTTGATTCCGATTTAGACAAAGTGGGTACGTTTGTGCCTAAAACAGGACAGCTAATTCAATATCGAGATGTTTTAAAAGATCAACAAGTTGACGTTTTGATCATTCCGCCGCAATGGCGAGCTAAAGACATTCTTGCAGAAATGGAGCAAGAAGGAATCAAGGTCCCGTCAGTGTTAATTGAGCATGATGGTAGGCTTATAAATTTCTCAGATAAACAACATCCTTATATTTAAAAAGAAGCCTTATAAAAATATACTTAAAAAAACCCACAGATCGCCTTGGGTTGCAGTTCTCAGTCATTAATAAGTAACAAGCCAAAAACCGCCCCATAAAGGCGGTGTTTTTCTTTTGACGATATCCATCTTTACAATTGCCGCTATAAAAACGCTCTTACATGTTGGCTGCGGTGCTAGCAGGATCGAACAGACAACCCCAGGGTTTAATAATGGATTTTGGTCCGAAATTCGCATAGATATTAATGAATTAAATTAGCCAGAAATTATTGGCAGCATCACCGATATGTCAGCAGTCACTTCAGATTCGATGGATGCCATTTTCTCAAGTCATAATATTGAGCATCTACACCCGCATGAGGTGCCAGTAGCCTTAGATGAATTTCATCGGGTTTTAGGTTCAGAGGGATTTTGCGTGATTACCTGTCCGGATATTCAATCAGTATGTGCGTTAGTAGCGCAGGATAAATTATTAGATCCTGCATATATATCGCCAGCAGGGCCTATTGCGCCCATCGATATCCTTTTTGGACACAGTCAAAGCCTTGCCCAAGGCAATCTTTTCATGGCCCATCGCACTGGGTTTACAGAAAAGACCTTATCTATAATGCTCAAATATAGTGGCTTTAGGACAGTGGCAACTATGAAAAGGCCCAATTACTTTGATCTTTGGGCCATAGGAACTAAATCAGTTGTTTCTGAGTCTCAAATGCAAGAGCTCACTAATGCGCACTTTCCTAAAACATAGGGAAATCAGCTAATTTAGGCCATATTAATGCATATGAGTAGGCCTTGAAGCCTAAAACCCATTGATTTATAATTTAATTTTTATTTATTAGACAAGAAAGTAATCATGACTACAGTTACGATTGATAACAAAGAATATGATTTTGAGTCCCTTTCTGAGGAGACTAGAGCTCAATTTGTAAGCTTGCAATTTGCCGACCAAGAAATCGCTCAATTACAAGCTCGTATGGCCGCAATGCAAACTGCGCGTAATGCCTATGCCCAAGCTTTAGGCAGTTTATTAGCTGAAAAAGAATCAGTAGTTCAGTAAATAAAAATGCACTAAGACCCAGATTGCTGGGTCTTAGAGAGCAGCTCAGTTAAAGCCGCTTCTAGCGATTGAGTAAATTGAGTTGCCTGCATCAATGGGGAGGTCAGCATTGTCTCCCTGAGCGTTTGCCGGTATTTCATAAGTGATTCTGGGCTAGCTGTAAGCTCCACTGCCTTTTCAATGTATTGCCCCTCATCATGGGCAGCAAGCTCTGAATGGTCAATGCTGGATAAGAATGTATAGGTTTGACGCGAGACAACCCTATTTTGCGGCCAGGTAATAACTGGAACCCCCATATACAAAGCCTCACAACTAGTAACCCCACCAGAAAATGGAAAGGGATCTAGTGCAATATCTATATCTTTATACTCGGCCAACATATAAATGTGAAATGAGGGTCCACGTAATTCAATCCTAGAAGCATCAACCCCATATGAATGGAATTGATCTAAAACGAATTGCCTAAACTCAGGATCGTTAAAGGTGCGCCATTTAAGAATAAGTCTAGAGTTTGGTGCAGCAAGTAATATTTGTGACCAAACTGCATAGACTTCTGGGCTGTATTTGAGAGTATTGTTAAAGCTGCCAAAAGTAATAAACCCATTTTTAATAGAAGGCGGATCAGTAATCAGTGGCGCTGGATCTATTGCCGGAAAGTAACACCATCGCCCAATCGGAAGAGAAATGATAGGCTCTATAAATTGAGAATCTATCTCATCATGAAGATGCCAGCGATCTAGTAAAACAGCATCAATATACTCTAAGCCGGTAGTGGCGTAATAACCCAGCCAGCTTACTTGAAGTGGGGCTGGACGATAAGCGAATGTTGCTAGTCTTGAGCCCCCGGTATGCCCAGATAGATCAATCAAGATATCAACACCATCAGAGCGAATTCTTGAGGCAAGCTCAGAGTCTGATAGGTTTGCAACATCTACAAAATCACAGTGCTTAGTAATAGCGTCAGTCACTAAATCATGAATGATGCCGCTGCTATAACAAAATACTTCAAATTGATCGGTACTGTGCTTAGCAAGAATATTTTTTATTAATATGCCGACAGTGTGCTGACAAAAATCAGCTGATACATAGCCAATACATATTTTTCGCGAACTAGAGTCCTTTATCTCAGGTCTTAAGTGTGGGCCGCCCGCCTCAGCTATTGCTAGCTTTCCCCATTGCCTTGCCAGAAATGACCGCTCTTCATTGCTCGAAAAGGGCAGGTACTCAGAAAAGTAAATTAGGTTACGTAATACACGGGGCTCATCCGGAAAGTGCTTAAGCAAATCTTCAAAGATCGCCTGGCATTGCTCAAGTTGCCCAAGTTGCAACTGTGCATGGGCTAGGCTTAATCGACAATCTAAATCGCCAGCAAAGGTAGAGAGTGCTTTAGAGAGGCACTGACAAGCTTTACTTGGGAAGCCATATGCAAGAAAAAGAGAACTAACTCTAAGTAATAGAGCCTTATCAGAAGAATGCTCCTTGATTAAGGCATCGCAGATCTCTAAAAAAGGAACATTTCTGCCAAAATTAGCATGATCTTGCGCTAAAACGAATTGCGACTCCCAAGAGGGCATTTTATTAAGAAGGAGTTTGCGTAGACATGTAAATAGTGTAACGCATGGGATTTCTCATTTATTACTTCAGGTCAGTTCAGTATTTAAAGTTCCAGGGGCGAAACCAATTCTGCCTATTTTTTAAGCACATCATCTCCCACTGAGCTCTACAACCGACATCGCATGCAGTATGACTATATTTTGGGGCAATTGTGCTTGAGCTCTGCTGAGGGCAAAAATATGTCAGTAGCCGATTTGGTAGGGTATCCTATTTTAGGATCCCAGCCAACAGCGAATAAACGTTTACAAGAGCTCATTAGCTATGGTTTGATTGAGTCTAAAGAAGGTGAGGATCGACGTCAAAAGATATTGACATTGACTACTGAGGGGTTCCGGTACTTAGAGGCTTGTTCGGCAGCTATGAGTAAGGTAGTTAATCAACAAGCAGCGATTTAATGAGTTCATAAGAAAAGACTCGGGGGGGCTAAAAATTCAGTTTTCCGTTCACTATCTTCTACAAATTTTTGGTATCGGAATGATTTTTTATCTGATTCAAATTTTAAGCAATGAGATGCTCTCCTATATCCCCTATGAATAATTGACTCGCCTGGTTTACCTACCCGCAGGTATTCGTCTAATAGCTGTTGTTATTTATAGGTGGATTGGATTTTTAGGTATCGTTTTGGGTTCAGTTTTTAGTAGCATTTTTAGTGGCGAAAACCTCCTATTTGAATCTTTGGCATTGGGCCTGATCTCGGGTGTTACTGCGTACACCGCTTTATTGGTTTGGCAATGGCATTACCGTATTGGCAAAAATTTAGAGGGTCTCACATTGCGCTTAACAATCGCTCTGGTTCTCATTAGCGCGACTATTTCTTCATGTATCCGTTATTTCATCCTGGTTATCAATGACCCCCTTACTCCATTTCTCTCAGTATTTCTGATTGGCTTTACAGGAGATGTTTTGGGATGCTTTATCGTGCTGTATGTCATTAAGGGGGGCTGGTATTTATATAAGCGGCATTCAAGCAATTAGATTCCTAGCGCCATCTTTGCGCACTGCTGAAAGGCGCGATTACGCAACATGCGCCTAGGCATTTTTTGCCAAGCAATACTATCGCGCCGCGCTTCCAAATAGTACTCTCGCACAATGATTGGGCCCTCTCGATCAGTGCGATAAATCGCGCATTCAATCCAGGCTGCAATAGCGTTATTTTCTGACTCACTGTACGAGTAGACAATCCCTGTAAATAGCTTGCCTTGATTTTGAGTTGCTAGGTAATGGCAAATATTTGTTCTTCCAATAGTGCTATATATTCTTCTGATAAATCCGATATTGCTAGCTTTACCGGTATGGGCTTAAGACTTGCAGATGGACATTTAAGCCTATCAAATCATTGATGGGCATTGAGAACTTTTACTTACAACAATCTTGAATATCTAAAAATTCAAAGCGCTAAAGTTTAGAGCATTGGGTAGAGCCGTAATTAAATCGGAGTCTGAAGCGCCAAGCCACTTACCAATGCTATAGGCTAATTGATCATTGCTTGTCGTTGGAATAAGGCGACCTTGACCTAAATCGTCTGGCCCATTATTAGCAAGAGTGGGAGGGGTGCCAATGAATTTAGAGCTAGTAATCGGACCTCCAAATACAAACTGATGGGATCCCCAGCCATGATCAGTGCCATCACCATTTGATGTCAGTGTTCTACCAAAATCCGATGAGGTAAAAGTCAATACATTGGGAGTGAGGCTCATACTTGCTACTGCCGTTTGAAAGGCGGCAATGGCACTGCCAAGTGTAGCCATGAGTTGAGGGTGGATAGTAGGAAGATGGTCATGGGTATCAAATCCTCCCAAAGAAACAAAAAAGACCTGTCTTTTAACACCCAAAGATTGATTAGCCTTAATGATTCTTGCCACAATTTGCAGCTGGGAGGCTAGGCTATTATTGGCCGGAAATGTCGTGCCAAATGGAGTAGAGCTGCCAATGACCGACGCTAGTGTACCTTGCGCATTGATCGATCGAGAAGCATAAGCAGACAGCTGATCGCTCAATATTTGATTAGGCGGTGTTGTAATGATGGATCGCAGAGCAGATGAAATAGCAGAATTGCCAAATGGAGCGCCAGTGAGTGCATTAATAGCAATCGGGCCATTGGTGCTGACTTGATATTGATTTGCAAAATTTCCTGATAAAAACAATGCATTGCCACTGGCAGAGATTGCATTAAAAGTACTTGTTGCATTATTGGACATTAATAAATCTTCTAGGCGACCGCCCCAACCGCTGACTCCTGGATCTAGCACAGATTGACTAAATTTTTGCTGATCGTTATGTGAGAATAGTCTGGGAGGCAAGGCTACAGAATTAGCAAGGTATTTCGCCTTCGTTGTTGGCTGAATGAGTGTGCCAATATTGAGTAATACTGCCATTTGATTATTGGTAAATAGCGGCATTAATGAAGATAAATTAGGCGCAAGCGCGAAATTTAAACCCCCAGACAAAGGCTGGG
>Ga0114963_10003417_pt1 | contig 10851 bp, 7 predicted proteins | sample C_131016_EF_Meta_FD_87019 | JGI IMG/M metagenome (GOLD analysis project Ga0114963, IMG submission 87019) | Freshwater microbial communities from Lake Croche, Canada to study carbon cycling - C_131016_EF_MetaG | ecosystem: Environmental > Aquatic > Freshwater > Lake | place: Lake Croche, Canada...
CTCTTGGTATGGGTGTTGACCAACTTCCCAATGGGTGTGGGTGCTGGCAGTATTGATTCGTGGGCAGGGCAAATGGGGCAATTTATGGCGCCTGTATTGAGCCCATTGGGTATCAGCGCAGAATTGACCATTGCTTTGATTTTTGGCTTTGTTGCCAAAGAAATTGTGATTGGTTCACTGGCTGTGATTTACGGACAAGAAGGACAGATGCTGGTTGACACCATTACCAGCCACATCAACTGGATTCAGGCTTACAGCTTTATGCTTTTTGTGCTGATCTACACGCCATGTGTGTCAACCATTGCCACGATTCGCAATGAAACCAAAAGCCTTTGGTTCACCACCTTGTCTGTTGTCTGGCCTCTTTGTGTGGCATGGTGTGTGAGCTTTATTTTTTACGAAACGGCAACGTATTTTGTTCGCGCTTGATCACCTATTTATCTTGTCGGCTATTGGTGCTTTATTGATTGGCCTGTCGAAAGGTGGTCTACCAACCATTGGCATGCTGTCTGTGCCTATTTTGTCGCTGGCCATGTCACCAGTGCGAGCAGCAGTTTTACTCTTACCCATTTATGTGATTTCAGACATTTTTGGTGTATGGCTGTATCGTAAAAATTTCAGCGCCCGCAATTTAAAAATATTGATCCCTGCCTCGTTACTAGGCGTATTCATTGGATGGTTAACCGCTTCAGTGACCTCAGATGTTGCGATCAAGTTCGCGATTGGCTTCATCGGCATTGGCTTTTGCCTCAATATGTGGTTTCGTAAATCAGCCGATGCCCCGCCTCAACATGCTTCGCTCAAAAAAGGAATCTTTTGGGGTGCCTTGTCAGGCTTCACAAGTTTTATTTCGCATGCCGGTGGGCCACCGTTTCAAATTTACGTGTTGCCACAAAAACTACCCAAGGCGCAATTTGCCGGAACAGCCACCATACTATTTGCGATCATCAATTTCGCCAAAATTGTCCCGTATCAAAACCTCAGGCCTTACACCTACGAAGACCTTCTGGCTGCAGCCTATCTCATACCGTTTTCAGTCATCGGTGCTATCGCTGGCGCCTATCTCACCAACAAGATAGCCGATGTCTTATTTTTCCGTTTAATACAAATTGGCTTGTTTATCGTTTCCTGTAAATTGGTGTTCGATGCAAGCAAAAGTCTGCTTTAATCCAAAGAGTTTCGCTCTAACGCTTGTACCAAGCGAAATCAACCAAGCACTATAGAAGCCTGAACCTAGTCATTTGCCCTGCCCCACCGCCCACACCATGGGCGTGCTGCTGAGGTATTTACGTAAAACTTCGGTTGCTTGGGTTACGGTGACTTGCTCAATCGCTTTGTCAAACTGCACGCGTGCCATAAAGTCGTAGCCGTCGGACAATGCGTTGGCCATGGTGGAAGCAAAGTTACTTTCCTTACCCAAATAAGCTTTACGACGCTCAGCCCAAGTTTTTTTAGCACGCTCTATGTCGGCGTCAGTGAGTCCATCACTCAAAACGCGTTGCAAAACAGATTTGAGTTTTTCCATCGCCTTGTCCGCTTGGCCAGATGCAGAGGTGGCATACACCGTGATGGTGGTGCGTTCATCCAGCATGGAACCATTGATGCCCATACCCGTCGAATAGGCAATGCCTTCTTTTTCTCGCAACTCTTTCCATATCAAGCTGCTGGCATTTCCGCCAATGACCTCCACAGCTATTTGTAAGGCAGGGAAGTCTTTAGATTTGCGACTGAGAGCGACCACCGCGTTGCCTGTCACTTTGGCATTGGTGGTGTCAGGCATTTCAATGCGGATGGGTGTTGTGTCTACAACTGAGGGAGCGACTGGGTCGGGTACGCGTTGATAGGCGATTTCTGCTTTATTCGAGACGGCAGTTTTAGCCCATACAGCACGCACGTCGGATTCTTGTAAATCACCCACCACACCAACACGCGCGTGGGATATTTTGGCGAAGTCCCGCACGCAACTTTTAACCTCTTCGTAGGTCAAAGACTTGATTTGCGCCATTTGATGCGCATAGGTTTGCGGCTTACTCCAATGCCCCGCAGGGAAATTATCAAAACGCAAGCTGCTGGCGTTATCTGCCAGGGAGACCGGATTTTTAAGTTGTGATTCGTAATAGGCAATCAGCCCAGATTTATGGCTGTTGAACTCTTGGACTGGCAACAAAGGGTTAGCCCACACCGAAAAGACAAGCGCAAACGCATCGAGCAGATTTTCACGCGGCACTTCCAAGTAGATACCAGATAAACCGATATTCCAATTGGCCTTCAACTCTTCCATACGGCGGTTCAAGTCATCACGCGTCAAGCCGTTACCACCAAATTTCATCAAGGCACCTGCTGCACTGCAGGCAGTCCTTCTGTCTTTTAATGTCTCTGCAGAACCGTAATCGTTTTCAAAAACAAACCAAACCTTGTCGCCTTGGGTTTTGCGAGAAATGAGACTCGCTTGTGCTCTGTCACCGTCTAAATTAAAAGTTCGGGTAGCTTGTGCCAATTCCATTAATGACTTTGGTGCTGGATCCGCTTTAGAAAAAATACTAGGCCACAACTTGCCATCCACCCTTGAAACGGCGGGAGCTGGAGGCGAAATAACCAAGGGCGCAGGCTTGTCTACATGCCTAAGCAGCACATCACTCCGGTTGATCGACACCAGCCACTTTCTGAGTGCGGCATTGGCCTCTTCAAGTTGCAAGGATTTCACCAGATCTCGCACCCAAAACATTAATCGCCAATCCCCAGCGACTTCGTGTTGAGAGACTATTCTTGCGATGGATTCGTGCGAATCAAAGGCACGCTCCATTTCATTCAGTTCAGCCACCCTGGCGCGCTCTAATTGCGCTTGGGTTACGCCTTTGCTCGCGGCGTCTTGAATATGTTGGATCAATTGTTTCGATAAAACTTCTGCATCGGCCTCTTGCCCTGCCTTAGCAATGGCAACGAAGCGGCCGTAATCTGCATCACTGGATGTGTAGCAATAGGCCGACACAGCCAATGCACGGTCTACGACCAAGTCTTTTCGCAGACTTCCCCAGTCGGCATCGCATATCGCTGCAGCGGCCAAATCCAACGCATGGATATCGCGCTCGGTAACACCGGGTAGCTTCCAGGCACTGGCAGTTAGCGTGGTGCCCACAGATGCAAACAACTCACTGCGTTGCGTCAACGCTTGTGGACTATCGAATGTCCAATTTTGTTGCCTGATACTTGAGGGATTTTTAGCGACTGCAAATTGTTTGGTGGCAAGCGTCAACACACGTTGGTAATCAAAATTTCCTGACACTATCAGTGCAGCGTTATCGGGTCGGTAATGTTTGCGATGGAATGCTCGCAAGGCCACATAGCTAGTGTTTTCAATATCTGTCCTGGCGCCAATCGTGGAACGTGAATAGCCGTGCCATACAAAACTATTACGTCCAAGTGCATCAAACACCAGGCGCGAAGGGTTGCGTTCTGAGTTTTCTAACTCATTGCGCACCACGGTCATTTCACTGTCGAGGTCTGCTTTGGTGAACTTTGCGCGAATGAAGCGATCTGCCTCCAACTGAATGACTGCATCAACTTTATTTGGATCGGATGAAAGCGTTTCAAAGTAGTTGGTTCGATCTGCCGTGGTAGTGCCATTCCACGAAGCCCCCATGGCAGTTAGGTCGTCTTTGATATTTTTGCGATTCCCTGCCCCTTTGAAAAGCATATGCTCCAACAAATGGGCCATGCCAGTTTCGCCATAGCCTTCCAACTTACTGCCGGTCTTGACCAGCAACTCCACACGGACATTACTCGCCGATGGAAATGGAATCAAAATAATTTTGAAACCATTTGCCAGCGTGTAACTAGTGATGCCACCAGCAGAGACTTCCCCAACATAGCCTTTGTCGGCAACAGCATGCGCACCCCCTTGCAAGCTGTAAAAAAGCATAGTGGTACCCAACACATAAAACAAAAGTTGACCCAGCGTTTTTTTCATTCCGTCATTTCTCATTCGCAAAATTAATATGCCTAAATTTTGACCTATTGCATAATTCCAAATGCCCGCCTAAAACGGGCGCAGTTTTCAATGCCTGCTGCATTTAGTTACCATGACTCCACTCCTCCACGATACACCTGTTTACTTAACAGCAGCTTTTTATCTATTTGTTGACTTACCCAATTACGTAGAGCGCAGAGCTGCGTTATTGGCATTTTGTGAAGCGCATAGCGTCAAAGGTTCTATTCTTTTAGCCAGCGAAGGTATCAATGGAACAATTGCAGGCGCAGCCAATGATGTCCACGCTGTTTTAGCTTATCTGCGCCAAGACCCGAAATTCGCCAAGCTAGAACACAAGGAGTCGTTTGCACACAAACCGCCTTTTCACCGAATGAAGGTACGTTTAAAAAAAGAAATCGTCACCTTGGGTGTAGACGGTATCAGTCCTATCCATATGGCGGGCACGTATGTCAAGCCGGAAGATTGGAACGCGTTAATTTCTGAACCCGATGTAGTGGTCATTGATACACGCAACCACTACGAAGTTGACATCGGAACGTTCAAAGGTGCCATCGATCCGAAACTACAAAGTTTTTCCCAGCTGCCCGAGTGGGTAAAAAAAGCCAAATCGCTCGAGGCGCGCAATGGCAAAAAACCCCGTGTGGCTATGTTTTGTACCGGGGGCATTCGGTGTGAAAAATCAACTGCTTTGATGCGTACACAAGGTTTTGATGACGTCTACCACCTACAAGGCGGGATTTTGAAATACCTCGAGGTCATACCCCAAGATAAAAGTTTGTGGGAAGGCGAATGCTTTGTATTTGACGAGCGCGTATCCGTTACCCATGGACTCCACGAAGGTACGCAAGAACTTTGCAGATGCTGCCGCGAACCACTCCCCGCTGACGCCAAAGCTTCGCCATTGTTTGAATTAGGCGTCAGCTGTCCTCGTTGCCATGCACACACCACAGAGGCGCAAAAGCAAAGTGCACGCGAAAGACAAAAACAATGGGAAATTGCTAAATCACGCCAAAGCGACCATATTGGTACGCCGCAAAGACAGCAAAAAATAAAAGCGCTTCTGCCGCAAGACGCGCCAATTCTTTATTCGTTCCGACGTTGCCCCTACGCCATGCGCGCACGACTTGCATTGCTTGTCAGTGGTATCCGCTGTGAAATGCGTGAAATCACACTCGCCCATAAACCTCTCAGCATGCTCGAAGCATCCCCAAAGGGCACCGTGCCCGTGCTGGTGCTACAAGACCGCGTCTTGGATCAAAGCTTAGACATCATGCATTGGGCGCTCAGTCAAAACGATCCGCAAGGTTGGTCGACGGCTGGGCAACCCATGGATAAAGCAGCGCATGCATTGGTGCGAACTTGTGACGACGAATTCAAAATCCACTTGGATCGTTACAAATACCCAAACCGCTATGACTTGCCCAACGGGTTAGAAGATCGGCAAGCCGCTTGTGCATACCTCCATCAACTCAACTCCCAGTTGATGCAATCGGCATTCCTCATGGGAGAGAAGTGGTCTTGGGTGGACGCGGCGATAGCGCCATTCATTAGACAGTTTGCACGCACCGATCGCACGTGGTTCGACGCGCAAACTTGGACAAATTTACAAACGTGGTTAATCCAATTTGAGCAATCCAGCATATTCAGTACCGTGATGCACCGGTACAAAATTTGGTACCCAGAGGCTAAACCTGTGGCTTTTCCGCCGGATTCGCCGGCTTTAAGCTTTGCGCTTACTTCGTAAATTCGCCACCGTCGACAATTACATTTTCGACAATACCAGCGCCATTTCTTCTGTTGGTGGCTGCTGCTTTGTATTCGTCTGATTGAAAGCAACTCACGGCTGACTCAAAGGTGGGGAATTCGAGCACCACGAAGCGCTTGAAGTCTTCTGGTCCTTCCATGATTTGGTACTTGCCGCCACGGGCTAGCACTTTCGCACCATATTTAGCAATGATGGCAGGCACTTGGTCGGTGTATTTTTTATAACTGACGGGGTCGTTAATGATGCAACGTGATATCCAATAGGCGGGCATTTTTATTCCTTTATTTTGATTTAACTCACTACACCGATATTCCAAGGCACAAACTCATGGTCGCCGAGTCCCAATTCTTCGCTCTTGGAAGGCTTGCCAGATGCCACATCGCGAATCAAGTCAAAGATGCCTTGCGCAACTTCTGGCATGGATGCGGTGCCGTCTAACAAAACACCGCAATTGAAGTCCATATCCTCTGTGAGGCGGTTGTACATGGGGGTATTGGTCGCTAGTTTGATCGAAGGAACTGGCTTGGCACCGAACATAGAGCCTCTACCCGTTGTGAACAAAATCATGTTGGCCCCACCTGCGATTTGTCCAGTGGCTGAGCAAGGATCAAAGCCAGGGGTATCCATGAATACAAAACCTTTTGCATTGACAGGTTCAGCGTAGCGATACACCTCCATCAATCCTGTGGTTCCACCTTTCATAGAGGAGCCCAAAGATTTTTCAAAAATATTGGCAAGCCCCCCCACTTGGTTACCAGGGCTCACCGCTCCGTTGATCTGCACATCACGTCCTGGTGAATACTCTTCTTTCCACCAGCGAATACGCTCGATGAGTTTTTCACCCACCTCTTTGCTGCGTGCACGGCGTGTCAGGGTGTGCTCAACGCCATAGATTTCAGGTGTCTCCGACAAAATAGCCGTACCGCCATGGCGCACCAAAATATCCATGGCTGCACCCAATGCAGGATTTGCGGTGATAGAAGAAAACCCGTCCGAGCCTCCGCACTGCAAACCGATCTTGAGATGACTGACAGAAACGGTAGATCGACGCGCTTCATTCGCCTCTGGCAACATCGCCTCGACTGCTGCAACCGCTGCCTCAATAGTTTTGCGCGTACCGCCCTCTTCTTGCATGACAAAGGTATACAACTTAGGGCCTTGGCTCAAGCCCTCTTGCTCGAGCAAGCCTTGCATTTGGTTGCGCTCACAACCCAAACCGATGATCATCACAGCTGCGAAATTTGGATTGCGTGCAAAACCACCTATGGTTCTACGCAACAACTGCATCGGCTCGCCACTCATCTCCATACCGCAACCCAAGCCGTGGCTCAAGCCCACAACCCCGTCTATGTGTGGATACTTAGCTAAGCGATCGCCTTTGAAGGCCTCAGCCACTTTATGCACGACCGTTGCTGAACAATTGACGGTAGACAAAATACCAATGAAGTTACGCGTGCCCACATCGCCACTGGCGCGCACATACCCTTCAAAAGTGGCTCGTTCATTGGGGGGAAGAATTTCGGTAGGCACATAGTCTTTGCCATATGCGTAATCACGGTCAAACTCTCTGAAGGTAACGTTATGAGAATGCACGTAGGTGCCAGCTGCAATATTGACCGTAGCAAAACCAATACAGACGTTGTATTTAAGAATCGCTTCGCCTATTTCAATATTACGTGCTGCAATCTTGTGTCCTGACGGTACTTGGCTACGACTGGTAATACCTTCAGACGGAATTTCCATACCGATAGCCACATCTGTCCGCGCAACGACAACGTTGTCGTTGGGATGAAGGCGAATTACAGGACCCGTTATTTTTTTAGCATTTAAATCAATCATGGCCATATATGGTTCCTAAAAAAGTTACTGCATCTTTAAAACATCAAAAGCCGCCTTCAGCCTTTGGTCATAATTTTGTCGCGCCTGTGTTGCCTGCTCTTTAGGCCACGCAGAAAAACCCTCACCCGCTTTCATTCCAGTTTTTCCCTCAGCTATTTTGTCGGCTACACAGCGCGCCAGCACATGGGTATTAGAGAGACTGGGATAAATTTCTTCCGAGGCACGGGCCATGCTGTCCCAACCAGATATTTCTTTCTGCAATACAGGACCGGCCGCTGCATAACGAAACCCAAAACTAAAGCGGACAGCGGTATCGACGTCTTCGGCTGATGCAATACCGCGGTCAATCAAATCCAAGGCCTCACGCATCAAAGCATGTTGGATGCGATTGGCGAGCAAACCTGGAATATCTTGTCGAACCAACACCGGTTTTTTGCCCGCACGACGGTACAGCTCGCACACCGCCTCACCCAGACTCTGGTCAGAGTCTGCGCCCAAAGCCACTTCGACCAAAGGCACCAAATGCGCAGGCATGAAGTAGTGCGCATTGAACATACGTGATCGGGTTGGCAAACCCTCTGCAATGCGGCTGATGGGAAAACCAGAGCTATTTGTTCCTATCGGGATATGTGCTGGAACGCGATGGTCCAGCGCTTGAAACAATGCACGCTTGACCGCAAAGTCTTCTTTGACAGTTTCAATCAGCCACGCCACAGAAGTCCAGTCGTTCCATTCGTCAATAAGGCCCGCTTGGTGTGATGCCTCGCTTGGAACTTGCGCGCCCAGCGTCTGCGCCAGTTTGCGTGCATCTGCCAAAGTGGCTTGGGCCTTGTCAATCGACCGACCTAAAACGACCAGCGGCATACCCGCTTCAATAAATCCAGCGGCAATGCCAACGGCCATGGTGCCGGTGCCTAGCACCACAATCGTTTGCGACAAATTAGCCGTTGTCATATGTATTTTTCCTGTTGCGCAACCGCTTAATCATCTTCAGCAGCACTTACTTCAAAGGATATTATCTCCATGCGTCATATACGTATTGCAACATAATTGAAACATCACATTAACGCACCTCAGTTCGATGGACATATTTTTAGGACTTATTGCTTGTATCGCCGCAGTGTTTACAGGTGCGTATTTGGCGAAAAAACAGGCGCGTGCATTTTCTAGCCCCAACAACGGGTCAGCGCACAACAAAAACCTAGCCGATGGTGAATTGCCTACGGTGAACTATTTTGACTACGGCGATATGCGTTTCTTGCATTTAGGTTCGCCAGCTGTGCAAGGGTCTATGAAGATCAGTAAGCCATTTGATATTCATCTCGAATACCAACAGCGCATGATGGCTTGGATGCTGTTTACAGATTTAGAAAAAATCGACCGATTGCATGCCATGCAGTTGGGCCTGGGGGCTGCCTCTCTTACAAAATTTTGTAACTTAACGCTGGGGATGCAAACTACCGCCATTGAACTCAACCCTCAGGTAATAGAGACTTGCAGACTTTGGTTCAACTTGCCAGAGAACAATGACTCCCTGCAAGTGCTCATTGGTGATGCTGCAGATACTGTCCAAAACCCACAATGGTTCGGAAAAATTGACGTGTTGCAAGTGGACCTCTACGACCAAGCCGCAGAACAGCCTGTTTTAGACACCACCTATTTCTATTCAAACTGCAAACAGCTACTGACCGAGAAGGGATGCATGGCTGTGAATGTTTTTGGGCGCCATTCCAACGCCAAGGAGAGTGCTAAAAAAATAGCCCAGTCATTCGGCCATGACGCAGTGTGGATATTCAAGCCCACCAAAGCGGGTAATTCCATCATTGTTGCCCTGCGGGCACCACCCCGTACGTTTGATAAACATCAACTCGCACAACAAGCCAACGCGGTTGAAGCGCACTGGGCATTACCAACCAAAAACTGGTTGAAATCACTCAAACCCTTGTAAGTCGGTATTGGGTTTCAGCAAGTGCAGGGGAATTAGATATTCACCTTGGTTTTTTTCTTCAAATTGCATTGCGTTGAAGAATTAAACTTTGTGAGGATATATTTTCTAGCCGACTCACACTGGCTTTGCGAGTCGTATGTCGCTATTACCGTCTGGTTGTATTGCACCGAGCTGCCCGGATACATCAAGACCTCAACCACAGTCAAGTTCCAGCTCTCTGGTTTTTGCACAGCGTTGCCAGATTGCGCATACGCACTAGCAACAGCCAAGACAAACGCGAAGTAAGAAAGAATTTTCTTCATAGCCGCGAATGTTAACCAAAAGAAGCTGGTCCTCCAAGAAATACGCTAGGCCAAGTCAATTTCCATGGTGATCTGAGCTCTGTGCATCAGCTTCAGTACCAGAGCAAAGTGTCTTTAACCAATCCGGTTTATCTGGGTAATGCGTATCCACCCATTCGATAGACCTCTTGTCGCCGAGCGAGGCCGCCTTGGAGATCAAACGCGTAGCTTCTGACCTGCTGACATGGACGCCCTTGCCCTCTTCGTAGAGCAAACCCAGTTCGCGTAACGCAATAGGGTTGTCTTGCTCTGCAGACAACTGCAGCCAGTTGAATCCCTTGTCTACGTTCTCTTCCACACCGTGACCATAGATGAACATCATGCCTAACTGCACTTGCGCGTCATCGTCCCCGCCGTTTGCGGCTAGCTTGAACCAATAGGCGGCGGCGGGGATATCTTCTTCGACACCCTCACCCCACATATAGGCCATACCTACTTTGAAGCAAGCGCGGGTTAACTTCTTTTTTGCAGCCTCCATGAAAAGGGCAAACGCGCGCTCTGGGTCTTTGTCTACGCCGTGTCCGTTTTCATACGAGACAGCCAACACATAAGTGCCCCAAGGGTCGCCTTGTATGTGCGCTAAGTGAAACAAGTTGTGCGCCTTCTCAAAATCTTGCTCGATCAAATCGCCCGTCATATAGGCCGTGCCCAACGCAGTTTGACAATTTGAATTGCCCAAGGACGCACCCTTTTGCATCCAATAGAGTGCGAGCTTGGTGTCTTCGGTGCAGCCTTTGCCCGTGCGGTACGCACTGGCCAGTTTGTCCATCGCTGGTTTGTGCCCTGCCTCTGCCGCGGCTTTTGTCCAAGCAAAACCTTCGGCTTGCAACTCAGGCGTATTACCGAAGTACAGCAGTTGGTGGCCGAGCAAGGTTTGGCCAAATACCTCTTCAAGTATGGAGGCGCATTTGAGGAAGCTGAGGCCCTCCTCTTTGCGTCCAGGCTCATCAAGCAACATGCGGCCATAGGA
>Ga0114963_10003419_pt1 | contig 10850 bp, 12 predicted proteins | sample C_131016_EF_Meta_FD_87019 | JGI IMG/M metagenome (GOLD analysis project Ga0114963, IMG submission 87019) | Freshwater microbial communities from Lake Croche, Canada to study carbon cycling - C_131016_EF_MetaG | ecosystem: Environmental > Aquatic > Freshwater > Lake | place: Lake Croche, Canada...
AAAGATTTTTTTGGGGAAAATTTAGGACTTTGGATACATTGTAAAAATTTTGAAGCTTTAGAAGATTTATCTACAATTATTGATTTTCCTAATAATGTATTTTTTCACGACAAAAATGATTATACGCTTACTTCAAAAGGAGTAATATGGGCTTATCCTGGGAAAAAAGTGGGAAAAAATTGCGTGAGAGTGCAATTAGGCTTTGAAGAATATCCAAAAGATATATTAGGCGTTTGCTCGGATGTAATACAGTTTTACAAACAATGATGTTATGGTAGATTTTTCATTAGGTTTATCTGGATGCCATATTTCATTAATAAGCGATACAACAGTAAGAAAATTTTCTTCAAGTGAAGAAAAAAATGAGCGATTACTGGCACAAATTAAAAAACAGCAAAAATTCAATGAATTAAATATTGAAAATATTAGGTCGCCTAAAGTATTTAATGTTTATACTGATAAAAGACTGTATTATTATGATATGGAGTTTATTAATGGAAAATTGTTTTCCGAATATTGCTTCACCGCTGATAAAAAAAGCTTAGACCGTTTGTATAGAACAATAAAAATATATCTACAAAGTTTGACTAATTATAATGTCTTTTTTGAAAATATTGAAATAAATAACATCATAATTAAAAAAATTGATGAATTAATAAAATGCACGAATAAATATGAAAATATTTTATTTCAACTAAAAAACGACATACTAAGAAATAATTTGGTAATTCCAAAATCAAATTGTCACGGGGATTTGACCTTAACAAATTTAATAATACTAGAAAATGAAATTGTATTTATTGATTTTTTGGATTCATTTATTGATTCATTTTTTATAGATTTAATCAAATTAAAGCAAGATTTATTTTATTTTTGGTTTCTCGATAGAAACAAACATACAACAAGAATCGAGCAATGCTGTTTATACATTTGGGGTCTTTTATATAATGACTTTAAAAAATATTATGATTCGCAAGAAATGAAAATTTTAGAAAAATTAAATTTCTTGCGAATAGAACCATACCTTAATGATCAATCAAAAAAAAGTAAACTTGATTGTATAATTAATATATTATGCATAGCATGATTATTCCTATGGCAGGATCTTCAACAAGGTTTAATACTAAACGCCCTAAATGGATGTTGACACATCCTAAATCTAAAAGATTTATGTGTCTTGAGGCAATTTCAAAAATTAACTTAGATTTTTTTGATAAATTTTACTTCATATGCTTAAAAGAACACGAAAATACATTTCACTTTGAAAAAAGTTTTCTTGAAGAACTAGAATTCTTGAATATAAAAGAAAAAAGCAAAATAATTTTTTTAGACCATCAAACTAACTCTCAATCCGAGACAGTTTCTATTGCTATAGAAAAAGAAAACATAAATGGATTTATTTTCATAAAAGATTGTGATTCTTTCTTTGAATATGAAATAAAATCTCCAATTAATCAAGTATGTTTTATGGATTTACATAATATTGGAAATATAAATGCAAAATCCAAATCATATATTGATTTGGATGATAAAAAAATTGTCAAAAACATTGTTGAAAAAAATATAATTTCTAACTATTTTTCTGTAGGTGGGTATGGCTTTCAGAGTGCCGCAGAATTTCTTGATCATTTTAAAAAAAGCAATAACAATGACAATGAAATTTTTGTAAGCGATATAATTTTTTCTATGTTACTGGACAACAAGGTTTTTGCAGGTCAAGAAATTAAAAATTTTGAAGACTGGGGTACACAAATCGACTGGGATACTTACTGTTCAAATTTTAAGACTTTATTTATAGATTTAGATGGAACATTAGTCAAAAATTCATCTATTCATTTTCCTCCATACTGCGGAACTTCTGAACCTCTGATCGAAAATATTTCTCATATTAGGCAACTATATTCTGAAAATACAATTCAAATTATAATAACTACTTCTAGGCCAGAATATCTTAGAGATTTGACTGAAAAAGAATTAAAACATCACAAAATTCCATATGATCTTTTGATTATGGACTTATACCATTCAAAAAGAATTATAATTAATGATTATTCTGATTCTAATATTTATCCATCATGTGAAGCAATTAATATTTTGAGAGATACTCAAAATATTAAACAACTATTAAATTGAAATTTCAAGAATAGTTAATTCCAGTATAAAGCTCGAATTGTTTTTTTGCCTGTATTTCAGCCAATATATTACCTGTTTCAGTACCAATAATACAATCAATAAAAGTATTACTTTCATTGATTTGATCTTGTATATTTTCTACTGGTGTTGTATTTATTATAAAACTATTTTTTATTTCAGACAATTCTTTCCAGTTATCTCTTGTTATAAGGTAAAAATCTTTGTTTAAAATTCTTGCAGCGTATTGAGCTGATTTAGAAAAGCCGCCATTTCCAACAATAAATAATGGCAAATTCGTTTTTTCAATGAAGAATTTACAAGAAATGTAATCAGTGTTATATGCATAAATTGAATTATTAGAATATTTTAATGTATTAGCAGCTTGAATATGTTCTACTTCTTCTGATATGAAATCCACATATTTCAACACTTCTTCTTTAAATGGCATTGAAACTCCCGCACCTGAAATTTTCAAAGTTTTCATTGCATTTATTGCATCTGAAATATTCAATATTTTGAATGGCTTATAAATTGCATTTAAATTATACTTAGAAAATGCTTCATTAAAAAAAATAGCTCCCTTGTTTCCAGGATTTTCAGAAAAGGAGCCAAAAAGTAAAGTTTCTTTATTTACCAAAGATTTCCTCCAACATTAGTTTAGATTGGAAAAACAAAATATTTTCAAAATTATCTTCATGTAAAGCAGACATATTTAAAAATATTAATGACGTAATTAATTTAACTTTAAACAAATCGTAGCCGTTGTCTTTGATCCATTTTTCAAAAAACAATTTTACTTTTTTTAGATTTTTATTACTTTGCCATTCGCAAATAATAGAATTAGAATCAGCAGAATAAAAATAATTTTCTGAATATTTCATTTTATTGTATGGGATAAGAATACCACCATAAAGTTTCGACAAATCATAATATAAATCGCCACAATCAATTCTATCAGCAAAACATTCCCTCCAGTCCAATAAAGTATATTTTTTACCATCGAATATTACATTATCAAATTGCAAGTCGCCATGAAATTTTACAGGTACTCCGTTTGCCAAAAAATCCCAATCAATTTTTTCTAAATATGAATGAATAGGCACACATAGCTTATTATTAACAACATGGCTCCCAGTATAAGTATTGTCTTTTTTTGATAAAAAAGAATTTAATCTTATTAATGTTTTATCATGATAAAACTGATAACATGAAGATTCAAAATTTTTGATATTATTAATTTTTTTCCAAAAATTTTCTTTGCACCAATCAAAAAAATTGCAATAAGCATCAAATTGATCAAGTTCATAAAGTGTATCTCCATTCACCCAATCATAAGCATAAATAAATTCACCTTTATAAGTAAGCTCTGGAATAATATTTTTCAATATCTCGCTTCTTTTAATTCGGCCTTCAATTCTTTTTGCATCACCAATAAATTTGATACATTTTTTATTATCAAAAAATGTGATCTCGTTAGTTGTTTTCGGTATGCTATACTTTTTTGTGTTAAAATAATTACAAGTGGCTTTATATCCTTCTGAACTTCCAGTATCATGCCAACTGAACATTTCTGCCTTTAAACTAGTATACATTTTAGGATCATAAAAAGCAGATACTAATTCTTTTTCCTGATCAAAATTGTTTTGTTTAAGTTTTTTCCAAAAAGTAGTATAATCTTTTATACCAGCAAGTCCTATAAATGCAAGATTGAACCCATTTTTGTCTTTATTTTTAAAGTTAATAATATTTTTATCAGCATCTATTTCTAGCGTTGAGTAATTTGCGCAATTTTTTGTAGGATGAATTCCAAGCCAATTGTAATCAAGACTTGGAAAATTTTCCTCTACTATGCAATCTGAAGTGCAAAGATAAAAAGGCTTTTGTAAATACTCCTCACAAGCCAACAAACTTTCCCCAGGGCCACTTAGTGAGCCTTGCCAATTATCCACTTCTACAAATAAGAACTTCCTATTTGGATGAGCAGCTAAACAATACTCCATTATAGACTTTTTTTTATATCCTAAAGCTATAATCACTTCGCATTCTTGTGGAACCTTTTCAATAATATAAGATATTACAGCTTTATTATTGATCGGCAATAAACATTTATTTACATCAAAAGTTAAATCGCCTAATCTAGTTCCTTTTCCAGCAGCCAAAATAACCAAGGAATAATTACTGGTGTTCTGCATCAATTTTTCCATCAGGTCTGTTAGTATCATCTTCTACACGAATTACATCATCTAATTCAATTGTAGATGATTCTTGTAAAATTAAATCTGTAACTGCTTCAATTCTATGAATTGTTTTAGGTAGTATTGTAACAAAATCATTTTCAAATAAATCCGTAATTTTTAATTCACAATTTTCATCTTGAATCCATAATTTTGCATGTCCAGAAATCACGTAGTTAACTTCACTTTTGAAATTATGAAATTGCAGTGACGTTTTTTGTCCTGCATTTATGTAAATTCTTTTACAGGCAATTTTATCTGTTACGTCAAGCCAGATTTCTTTACCCCAAGGTTTAAGGATCGTTTTAGCTTTACTTTCACTAGATATTGTATAGTTTGGAATATTATTATAAGTTTCTGTCATATTTTTTAATAAGGTCTTTGATGTTTTGTTTGATTAAATATTTTACATCTGTCTTCGATGAAAGTTGGTCAATAATTTTTTTATAAGAATCTTTTTCAAAAGAATAGTGCCCTGCAATCAATAAAAGTTTGTTTTTATTGATTGCAGAATTTGCTATCATCCATTTCGCCCATTTTTTACTTTCATAAACTTCTTCAGTCCAATCATAAATACTAATATCATATTCTAATGCACAATCAATAACAGTTTTTGTTTGTATATAACCTAACTGAGGAGCTATATTCATTGCTGATATTAAATTTTTTCTCAAATTTATTTGTTTGTCATCTAAATAATCAGCATTGTGTTCTTTGATTCCAACATCAAATCTATCTATGTTTTTTTTATGCAAAGAAATTGTTTCATAATCAAAAGATCCCACTTGTTGATTTTCTTTAACTAAAGATCCAGTGTTAATAACACAAAAAATTGGCTTAACTAAGTTACAAATAATTTTTAAATTCTCTGTAATTTTATCAAAGTTATCTTCAGCTACTCCTGAATTTTCATCTGTTCCTACTTCAAAATTTATTTTTGGATTTAAATTCAATGCATAGTCCATCAAGTATAAAGCATCATTAAGTTTTTGATCTTTATGATTACAAGTGTCTATGTGCAGCAAGTCGAAATTATTTTCAATATCAGTTTTAATTGTTTGTTTTAAGCTGTCAAAATCATCATCAATTTTAAAACCTAGCCCGCAATGATCTCTGCAAAGATATATTTTTGCGTTAGGAAATTTATTCTTTTGTAAATCAATGAATTTTTTATATTCATAAGTGTTTTTAAAAGCGTATCCACTATTGAAATCAACTTGATTTTTTGATGCAATTAACATTAATGGTTGATTTTCAGTTGAGCTATACTCAAAGCAAGCTTCAACTATGTCTTCGCTCATTGGGCCTAGTGCAATTTTTCCTAAATTCATATTGTTAAATCTTTTACCCCTTGATTTCTTGTTAAATTATATGCAATAGCGGTGGGCTGCTCAGAGTCAGGCTTTAAATCATTTATTATAACTCTTGCGCCACGACCAAGCCCCATAATTAATTGATCATAGATAATTCCTAATTTTTCTAATTGTTGTGTTGTGATGTTTCTTGTAGATTCTTTTCTTCCCGTTACTAATATAATTTTATATCCTAATTTGTCCCATTCATGAAGTTTTTCTAATGAGCCACTTAAAAGTTCTGGGTTATATAAAATCTGATTACTTTGTGAACCAAAATGCTTCAGTAAAGTTCCATCAATGTCCAAAAATATAGTTTTCATTTTTATATTATACAATTAAGCTGTGCAATTTTTGTAGTACAAGGTATCTTTTAATCCTTGATTATTTCTCAAAAACCAGTACTGAAAATCAATTTGCAAAATAATACTCTCAAGTTTCATAAAATAATTAATGTCTTTAACGTTTTCTAGCATTGGCTCCACAGGTATTTTTAAGTTTAAGAGTTGTGTGCAACTTAACCCAAAACCTTTTCTTATAAGGTGTTTCAACAAAACATTATGATGGTCTTCTTCAAAATTTCCAAAGCAACCATCATTTTTAATTTCAAATATCAAATCTTCGAGGTGATTTATTAGATTACAATAGTAATCAATATTTTTGGAAGATGAAATGCAAAACCAATCAGGAAAACCAAATTCATCATTAGTAAAATAAAGATTATTTGGATTTATTTTATGCAAATTTATTGGACTATCTACTGCCATATCTGCTCTTAAACGAATAGAAAGATCCATTTGTATATTGTTATTTTTTTCATAATTAATTTTCAATTCATTGCACAATAAATTGCTTAAATACATACTAAAAAGCGAATCTTTATTTTTAACTAGGATTGGATTTTTATGATATTCCGTAATAGAAAAGTCATCAAAGTTATTAATTTTATTAATAATTTGAGGATCTATAACATTATATGCTAAAGAATTCCTTTCAATCAAATGATCAAAATATTTCCAGGTGTGCAAAAAAATATAAAATTTGAAACCTTGATTATTATTAATAATATTTTTTTTAATTTGATTAATAACCTCTTCTAAAATTTCATAAGTTCTTATGTGTCCAGTTAATAATATTGCAACATTTTTCATAGCGTGTCTAATCTTTATAATAAAAAGTTTGGATGTGTCTATCGTCATTTCTTAAAAAGCACCAACTGAAATCAATTTGGTTAATATCAATTTTTTGTTTTTTTTGATAGTTCAAATCGTCAGCATTTGATTCAATCGGCTCTGGTGGAATTTTCATTTTTTTGATCAAATCAATTGGATAGCCATGGCCGATTTCAAGCAAATGTTTCAGTAGCAAATTATGATGATCAGGTATAAAATTCCCAAAACAGCCTTCGCGTTTTATTTTTTCATAAAGCCAGTCTAAATGCAAAAATACATCTAAGTAATGGTTCATTAAATTGTTGTTGGCTAAACAAAACCAATCACAAAATCCAAATTTATCTTTTGTGAAATTGTATTGATCAAAGTTAACGTCCGATAAGTAAATGTTTTCTCTTATTAATAAATCATTCCTTGATTTAATTACAGCGTCATAAGTAATATTATTTTCTAATTCAAATTTCTTTTTAAGCTGTCCAGATTCAAATACCGTTCTGTAAGTAGAAAAAATTGCTTTATCAAATGATCCTTCAGGCTTTTCTTGGTGGGGTGTGGACATTTTAATTACAGCTTCAGGGCAAATATTATTCATTTCGCTTAATTCTGGTTTTAAGTTTGCAATAGGGTTTCTTTCTGAAAGCAACCACCAATCAAAAACATCCCACGTATGAATAAAAAAATCAAATTCGAAGTTTTGATTATTTTTATCAATTACATTAGAATAAAAACTTTCAATTACTTTTTCGAAGATTTCCATAGACCTTAGATGGCCTGAAAGAACAATTGCTATTTTTTTTATCATTTAATTTTTGTACAATAATCAAGTGATAAAATTTATTATTCCAGTTAAAAACAGTTCTTCTTTTAGCCCGATTAAAAATCTTGTTGAAGATTTGGAAAAATATCACCCAAGTGATCAAGTAGTAATTGTGGACTCTGATAGCCCAGATAAATCTTATATGGATTCAGTAAAACATCCAAATCTTGAAATTCATGATATCAAAAATAAATTTTGGCATCCAGGTGCTTGGTGGTATGCCGCTCTTAATACACCAGAGTGCGAAAATTACGCTTTTATGCACGATTCAATGAGAGTTAAAGATAATATTTTAGAAATATTTTCAAAAGAATTGACTTTTCTAATGACGTTTGACATTAATACAAATGAATCTTTTTCAATGTGGAGTAAAATACTTTGCGAAAAGAATAATAAAAATTGTAAATTGCAGTATGGTTGTTGGGGGCCAATTCTCTTTTTGAATAAAAATATTTTGAAATCATTTTATGATATGGGGCTACATGAGTTCCTTCCATGTAATAAGGCTGAAACGGGATACTGCGAAGGGCTTTACGGCACAGCAGCAGAAATGATAGGTTTTTGTCCTAAAGAAATATCTCTTTATGGCAATGTTTTATTTGAAGAAAGTCAATTGGGAAGATCAGGATTGCCGCCTCATAAAACTTCATGGATGTTCCCAATCGAAAAATTTTATAGCTACTATCATACAAATGAAAGGCTATGAATTCAAAAAACTTTTGAGTTTCTTTAAATTATGCTCACTTATAATTTGAAAATCTGTATATTTATACTTTAATGAAGAAATAATTGATTTTGAATTGATTTTGAATTGAGTAATTTTTCTGACTTTTTCTGACCAAAAAATATCTTCACTCTCTCCCCAAAATAAATTTTCATCAAAAGGATTTTCTATCATAAATTGTTTTTTTGCAACTAGGTATGATCCAGAAATGTACATATAATTTGATAAATTATTTTCTTCGTATGGTAATAAAAATTCCCTATTTGCCAAAAAGCCTTTAGGCGGAATGACATCATACGGATTTAAGCACCAATCTCTTAACCTTTGTCCATCTGTATTTAGTATTGAATTCATCGCAACATCAAAATTATTTCCAAAATCTAAGAAATTTTTATACCACAATGGGTGAAATATAAAATAATCATGCATCAAAACTATATTTTCATATTTTGCTTCGTTACTTAAAATATTCTTCTTTTTTGTAATCCAGCCTTTGTCATCATTTAAAGTAAAATTTATATATTTTTTATTATTTGAAATAGAATCACTATTTGAGCCTATAAAAATTATTTCATAATTAGGAATTTCAAGAACTTCAATGCTTTCTGTTATGATGCTATGTATTTTTTCATTTTCCTTACACGCACATATTCCAAATGTAAAATCCATTTTAATTTTGTACAAAGTTCATATACATTTCGATCATCGTGGAAACCCCACCCCTTGTGGGTGGGGTAGTTGACTTTTTTTCTGTATAATAATATCATACCTGGCCTAAAGACCAGGGCTTTCTTGGTGCGATTCTCGTAAAAAAATTATGATTAAACTGATTATATTTGATTTGGATGGAGTGCTATGTGATACTCCCGATATGCATTTTGATACATTTTCAAAATCATATTTTATGCACACAAACATAATTATAAGCAAAAAAGAACATGATTTTGATTTTAATGGATTGAGCACAAAAAGCAAATTAGAATTATTAAAAAAAAGAGACAATTTATCCAATGATGTTTGTGAAAAAATTTGGAAAACCAAACAAGATTTAACATTTGATTGCATTCAAAAAACACTTTTCAAAGACGAAGAAAAAATTCAAATATTATCTTTTTTGAAATCAAAAAAATATTTAATCGCTTGTGCTTCTAATGCTATAAAAGAAACAGTAAATTTGATATTAGATAAACTCGAAATTAAAGATTATTTTGATTTTATTTACTCAAATGAAGATGTTGATTTTACCAAACCCTCATCAGAAATTTATCTCAAAACTATGATTTCCGCAAATTGTAATCCTTCGAATACATTGATTGTAGAAGATTCAAAAGTTGGTTATGAGTCTGCTTGTAACACAAGGGCAAGTGTTTTGCGCGTAATCAATGCTAAAGATTTGACTTTGAAAAAAATACAAAATGCCTTGTTAAGTAATAAAACAGAAAAAATAAACTTGCCTTACGAGGATTATAATCTTACTGTAGTGATACCTATGGCAGGGGCTGGATCTAGATTCCAAAAAGCAGGTTATTCTTTTCCAAAACCTTTGGTTGATGTGAGAGGAAAAACAATGATACAAACAGTGGTTGATTGTTTGAATATTAAAGCAAATTTTGTATTTATCGCAAGAACGGAACATGAAAAAAAATATTCAATTACAAAGTATTTGAAAACTATAATTCCAACATGTGAAGTAATTTTAACTGACGGTTTAACAGAAGGGGCTGCCTGTACTGTGTTGCTTGCGGAAAAATACATAAATTCTGATAACCCTATGATTATTGCAAACTCAGATCAATTTATCGAGTGGGATAGTTTTGAATTCATGAAATATAATGCAAATAATTTCTTAGATGCTTCAATTTTGGTTTTCAAATCTACACATCCTAAGTGGAGTTTTGCACAAGTAAATAATGATGGTTATGTTGAAAAAGTTGCAGAGAAAGAGCCTATAAGCGATATTGCAACTGTTGGAATATATTGGTGGAAAAAAGGATCTGATTTTCTAAAGAATGCAAAACAAATGATCAGCAAAAACATCAGAACAAATAATGAATTTTATGTCTGCCCTGTGTTCAATGAGGCAATTGAACACAATCTCAAAATAGGTGTATACAACGTTGATGAAATGTGGGGGCTTGGCACACCAGAAGATTTACAATATTTCTTAAATAATAAATAAGTTGGATAATTGTGAACTACCTCACCCACAAGGGGTGAGGCTTCCTGCTTCACAGAAGACAGTTTCGCTATTTCTAGCCAGAGCTTTCTTCTCCACAGGCGTTGATTCGGGCTGTTCCAGCCCTATACATCTTATCAAGTTTTGATTAGTGAATGCCATGTTTCGAATGTTAACTGAAGCATTGACATCTCTATCGTGTTCAGTTCCACATTTCTTACAAGTCCATTCTCTATCAGATA
>Ga0114963_10003420_pt1 | contig 10845 bp, 8 predicted proteins | sample C_131016_EF_Meta_FD_87019 | JGI IMG/M metagenome (GOLD analysis project Ga0114963, IMG submission 87019) | Freshwater microbial communities from Lake Croche, Canada to study carbon cycling - C_131016_EF_MetaG | ecosystem: Environmental > Aquatic > Freshwater > Lake | place: Lake Croche, Canada...
AAAGCGTCAGCAAGGTATGCGTTTGATTGGACAAGTTGCACCAGTCCGTATTCCTGCTATTCAGCAGCTCAGTCCTGCAACAGAGCGCAATCAACTTAAAGAAGTTCAAGACACGATTAATTAACGCATGCCACACACTAAATCAGTACCCCACTTACCGCACATCATCATCTACACCGATGGAGCCTGCAAAGGCAATCCTGGCCCAGGTGGTTGGGGCGCGGTATTGCGCTCTGGCGGCCATGAGAAACATATTCATGGTGGCGAACAACTCACTACCAACAACCGGATGGAAATCAGTGCCGTCATTTTTGCCCTGCGTGCTCTAAAGCAACGCAGTTCAGTAGAACTATGGACAGATTCCCAATATGTCCAAAAAGGCGTTACAGAATGGCTTGAGGACTGGAAAAAACGGGGCTGGAAAACAGCCAGTAAAGCGCCTGTCAAAAACGCAGATTTATGGCAAGAACTCGATGCCCTGTTACCAGACCACGATATTTCTTGGCATTGGGTCAGAGGTCATAACGGTCACCCGGGCAATGAGCTTGCTGATCAGTTGGCAAACAAGGGTGTAGAAGAATTTTTACCCTAGCGCCAAGAACAAGCCCCAACAGCACGATTTTGATGGTCTTGTGAGAGAATGGGTAGGATCAAAAAAGCCCCAAAACAGCACTAGAACCTATAAAAAACCAAAAAACGAGACTGTGTCAAAAATAGAAACTTCTCTCGACCAATTGTTTGCCAAATTGGTACAACTCAAAAATGTTGCTAAAGCGCGTCTTTGCACTTTATGGCGGAAATATTCGCCGCAACTCGAAAGACTAAAAAGTTGGCTAAAGACAATAGATTACCCAACAGTCAAAGCTTTGGTCATTCAATTTAAATGGCGCATTTTGCTGGTCTTAATCGTCTTATACGCTGGCTCCAAAACCTACGACTACTTCTTCCCCGCATCCGATAGAGCGGGTGGTCCAGTTACTATCACCTCCGTTGTAGTGGAGAAGAAGGAAATTCCGCTCATTATTGAAGCTACTGGCACCATCGTCTCTGCAGGCATTGTCGACATTCGTCCTATGGTAACGAATACCGTGGCAAAAATTGAAGTTAAAGATGGTCAAGAAGTAAAAGCTGGCGATCTTCTCTTCATACTCGATGATCGTAATGACAAAGCCAATTATGAGAAGCTCAAAGCCCTAGCAGATGACGCTCAGAAGCAATATTTGCGTGCTAAAGAATTGGTTGCGAAAAACTTTATTTCTAAAGCAGGTCTCGAAACTTCTTTAGCGAATGCTAAATCTGCTCAGGCTGCAGCGCGTGCTGCAGAGGTACAACTCTCCTTTGATTACATCCGCTCGCCCATTGACGGACGTGCCGGCATTGTGAATGTATTTCCAGGATCGCTAGTACAAGCAAGCAATGTCGTCTCAACCGCAACCAGCTCTACGACGACATCGAGTGTTGGGTCTATGGTCACTATTACTCAGCTTAATCCGATCAATGTTCAGTTCGTGATTCCAGAAAAAGATATTCCGATCATGCTTGAGAACCAATTTGATGGCAGCGCCATGTTGGTTAATGTCACCGTGGGTGAGAGCGGCAAGAGAAGCTATGAAGGAAAAGTGATCGTGATCGATAACCAAGTCGATCCGTCGATTGCTGCGGTACGTGTCAAAGCGCAAATTCCGAACAATGACAAGACATTGCTCCCTGGTGAATTTGCCCGCGTTTCACTGGTCGCCAATACCTTAAAGGACGCTCTATCTGTGCCATCGCAAGCTGTGGTGATCAATCCTCGCGGCAAACTGGTATATGTTGTCGATAAAGATGGCAAGGCTGCGTCTAAACCGATTAAGGTTGTCTATGAATACCAGGGTTCCTCTGTCATCACCGGCGTTGAAGCAGGCGATCGAGTAGTTGTTGAAGGGAAGCAGAACTTGCGTCCTGGCAGCAAAGTTCGGGAGGCTAAAACCAATACTCCTGCAACCCCTAGCGCTACCGATAAAAAATGACACTCTCCGAGTTATGTATTCGGCGCCCCGTAATGACGGTGCTACTTTCAGTAGCCACTGTAATTGCTGGGGCTGTTGCCTATGTCAAGATACCAGTAGCAGCACTTCCTAGCTTTAATACGCCAGTTATTTCTGTTAGCGCATCCTTGCCAGGTGCCTCCCCAGAAAACATGGCCTCAGCTGTTGCCTTGCCATTGGAGAAAGAGTTCTCTACCATCGATGGCATTTCTGTCATCAGCTCTACCAATTCCCTGGGCAGTACCAGCATTACTCTTGAGTTCAATAACGATCGCGATATTGATAAAGCCGCTGTAGATGTTCAAGCAGCACTCTTGCGTGCGCAAAAGCGTTTGCCAATTGAGATGACAGCACCACCCTCTTATCGCAAGATTAATCCTGCAGATACTCCAGTCTTAGTTGTGCGCATGAGCTCTCCCTCAATTAGTCTTTCTGAAATTAATCAGTACGCAGAAAACCTTGTCTCCCCAAATCTATCGACCATTAGCGGAGTTGCCCAGGTATTGGTTTACGGAGCAAAACGCTACGCAGTCCGAGTACAAGTTCATCCTGATGCTCTAGCAAATCGCAATCTGACGATTGACGACATTGCTGTTGCAGTGAATAAGGCAAACTCTAATAGCCCAGTTGGGTTATTGGATGGTCCCCGTCAGTCCATCACGATTTATGCCAATCCCCAATTAGTACAAGCCCAAGAGTTTGCCAATCTCATCGTGAGTCAAAAAAATGGCTTACCGATCTATCTCAAAGATGTAGCAGAGGTCATTGAGTCTTATGAGGATGTCAAAACCTTAGCTAGCTCAAAGGGTGAACGTTCGATTGCTGTGGCGATCTTGCGCCAACCAGGAGCCAATACTGTCGAGGTCGTCAAAGCAGTGAAGGAATTACTGCCTCAACTACAAAAGCAAATGCCTGAATCGATCGTGCTTACCTTATTGAATGATCGCTCACTCTCGATTATTGAAGCTATTCATGACGTTAATATCACACTTGGACTGACCGTGCTCTTAGTAGTCTTGGTTATCTTTTTATTCTTAAAGCATATTTCAGCAACGATCATTCCATCCATTAGCTTACCAATCTCACTGATTGGCGCATTCTTTCTACTCTACTTCCTCGGTTATAGCCTTGACAATATTTCACTCTTAGGAATTACACTCGCCGTTGGTTTGGTCGTGGACGATGCGATTGTGGTGCTAGAGAACATCATGCGCTATGTTGAGCAAGGCATGGATCCACTCAAGGCTTCACTCAAAGGCAGTAAAGAAGTTGGCTTTACTATTATTTCGATCTCACTCTCTCTGGTGGCTGTATTTATCCCCCTCTTCTTTATGCCGGGGCCAATAGGTCTCTTGTTTAGGGAATTTGCTGTAGTGGTCTCGCTTTCAATTTTGGTATCAGCAGTAGTGTCACTCACGGTAGTGCCGATGCTGTGCAGTCGCTTCCTGCCAAAACCAGGAATTCATCCAAAAGAATATGCCATTAACAAACAATTTGATCGCTTTTTTGATTGGATGTTGAAGACTTATATTCACTACTTAGATCTGGCCTTAAAAAATCGTAAGTATGTTTTGTGGGGGGCAGTTTCAACCTTCGTTCTCACTGTAGCGTTATTTGTTACTAGTCCAAAGGGCTTCTTTCCTGAAGAAGATATTGGGCAGATTTTAGCAACCACCGAAGCATCTGAAGATATCTCTTTTAAAGCAATGCTCGCCCTTCAAGATCAAGCTGCAGCATTGGTCAATACCGATCCAAATGTGGCAAATTCAATTTCAGTCATTGGTGGTGGTGCTAGCTCCGGATATAACACCGGCAGAATATTTATTATTCTTAAGCCCAAAAGTGATCGTGCCAAGATGGCCAAAGTCATGGAGGGCTTACGAGCAAAGTTCAAAGAGATCCCGGGTTTGCAGGTATACATGCGCCCCGTACAAAACCTTCAACTTGGCGGAAAGTCCAGTAAGAGTCGTTATCAATTTACTCTGCAAAGCGTTGGCTTTGAGGGTGTGAATGAGTGGGCCGATAAGCTCATGCAAAAGATGCGAGCTGATCCCCTATTTAGAGATGTGACTAGCGATTCGCAGCTCAAGGGTCTTAACGTGAAGATCAATATTGATCGTGAAAAAGCAGCTAGTGCGGGCGTGAGTATTGCAGATATTAGGACCGCACTGTATTCAGCGTATGGCGAGAAGCAAGTTTCAACAATCTATACGCCTGTCAATACGTATTACGTCATTCTCGAAGCAGCGCCAGAAGATCGTCAATATGAAGCAGATCTTAATAAGATCTTTGTACGCGGGAGAGCAACTGACAAGCTAATACCTTTATCAAGCCTAGCTACCTATACTAGGACGGTTGGACCAACCTCCGTCAATCATCAAGGTCAAATTCCTGCGGTAACCCTTTCGTTCAACTTGGCGCCAGATGTTTTCCTAGGCGATGCTACCAAGAAGATCGAGGAATACACCAAGGCAATTGATTTGCCCTCCTCTATCATCACTAGCTATGGTGGGGATGCTGCGGTCTTTAAGAGTAATCAATCTGGTCAACTTATCTTGATTTTTTCTGCTCTAGGGGTAATTTATATTTTGTTAGGTGTTTTATACGAGAGCTATATTCATCCTCTTACCATTTTGGCTGGACTTCCCTCTGCAGCAATTGGCGCGATTCTAGCGCTGCGCATTTTTGGCTTTGAACTCACCATCATTGCTTCAATCGGCATTCTTTTACTGATTGGTATTGTGAAGAAGAATGCGATTTTAATGATTGACTTCGCCTTAGATGCACAGCGTACTCGAGGCCTCTCGCCAGAAAAAGCGATTCGTGAAGCCTGTATTCTGCGTTTCCGCCCAATCATGATGACAACTTTTGCTGCTCTGATGGGTGCTATTCCAATCGCATTTGGTCTCGGTGCTGGTGCTGAATTGCGTCAACCCTTAGGTATTAGTGTGGCTGGAGGGCTAATCTTTTCTCAATTTGTTACGCTGATCATCACCCCTGTCATCTATCTTTTCCTTGATAAGTACGCAGGCACTGGTCCACTAGAAATTCCACCTTCCGTCCTTGAGGGAACGTAATGCGCAAAGTGATACTCGATACTGAAACCACAGGGCTCAATCCAGCCACTGGTGATCGTATTATTGAAATTGGATGCGTAGAAATGGTGGGTCGTCGCCTGACTGATCGGACCTTTCATTACTATATAAATCCTGAGCGGGATATCGATGCTGGTGCTTTTGCTGTTCATGGCCTATCCAGAGAATTTCTGTCGGATAAGCCCGTCTTTGGTAACATCGTTGAGCAATTGATTGAGTTCGTCGATGGTGCGGAGATTGTGATTCATAACGCAGCCTTCGACTTGGGCTTTCTTGATAATGAATTCGCCCTTTTAAAACGTCAACCGTTTCGTAACCTTGCTTCTAAGATCACCGATACCTTGCTCGATGCGCGACAAATGTTTCCAGGCAAGCGCAACTCCCTAGATGCACTCTGTGAGCGCTTTGCCATTAGCAATCAGCACCGCACATTGCACGGCGCCCTTCTAGATGCTCAACTTCTTGCTGAAGTCTATGTAGCGATGACTAGAGGTCAAGAAGATCTTTCGATTGACTTGATTGATTACACTGTTGGTGCTGATGCTTCGGGCCATGCTAAACCGCTGCCAACAGGTTTAAAAATCATGACTGCCAGCGAAGATGACTTGGCGCAACACGAGAAAATCCTTACTGAAATTGCCAAAGCAAGTAAAAAGGACCCCGTTTGGAGTCCTTTGAGTATTGCTACTTAGTTACTTGCTTAGATTGCTGCGGCAATCGCCTTTCCTAAATCATCAGTCTTCGCAGTACCGCCCAAATCTGGGGTTAAGGGCGCGTGGCCAGCACCTGAGACGAGCACTTTTTCGATGGCAGTGAAGATCGCCTTACCAGCCTCTGGATAGCCAAGGTGATCTAACATCATCGCCCCGCTCCATATTTGACCGATGGGATTGGCGATCATCTTGCCAAAAATGTCAGGGGCTGAACCATGTACTGGCTCAAATAATGATGGGAACTTGCCTTCTGGATTGATGCTTCCAGAGGGTGCTACAGCAATCGTACCTGTACAAGCTGGGCCCAAGTCAGACAAGATATCGCCAAAGAGATTGCTTGCAACAACCACATCAAATCGATCTGGATTCATCACAAACTGCGCCGTCAAGATATCAATATGGTATTTATCAGTACGAACATCAGCAAACTTCTTAGCCATGGCTTCAACCCGCTCATCCCAATACGGCATCGTGATAGCGATACCATTTGATTTAGTGGCTGAGGTGAGGTGTTTCTTAGGACGGCTTTGAGCTAAATCATATGCATACTTCAGAATACGATCAACACCTTGTCTTGTGAAAACAGATTCTTGAATAACAAACTCCCGGTCTGTATCAGGAAACATCTTGCCACCAACACTAGAGTATTCACCTTCGGTGTTCTCGCGCACTACAAAGAAATCGATATCACCTGGCTTACGATTCGCCAATGGGCAAGGTACGCCTGGGAGCAAGCGCACTGGGCGCAAATTAACGTATTGATCAAAACCCCGACGAAATTGAATTAAGCTGCCCCACAAAGAAACGTGATCAGGCAGAATATCGGGCATACCCACAGCGCCAAAGAAAATGGCGTCGTATTTCATGAGGATATCAAACCAATCATCGGGCATCATCTTGCCGTGCTTTAAATAGTAGTCACAGCTTGCAAAATCAAAATGATCAAATTGCATGCCAATATTAAATTTACGATTTGCGGCCTCGAGGGCGCGCACTCCCTCTGGCATGACCTCTTTACCAATACCGTCACCTGGAATCACAGCGATTTTTGGGTTCTTAAAGATTTTTTGTGCGTTCATGGTGCTAGGTCTCGAGTTATGAAATGATTGTATTAAATGAAATAAAGCTTATTTTGTGCGTTGCAAATGCTAACTAATGGCACGACGAATTTCGTCTGGTGCTGCTTTGCCACCTTTGATACCCTTGCTAACAGACTCACTATCGTAGTCGCTAGTGTTTTCAATGGTCTCTGGTTCGGCTTCTAGCATCCGTACATTATCCTTGGGGCAAATTGGCGCACCATAACTCGCCCACTTTTTTAGTAAAGTGACTTCATAGCCACATTGCGCACATTTCGCCTTACTACGACTCGAATTGCTAGGTCTTGGGGGCGGAAAAACAATGGCCTGGTGTGGGTATGGGCCAAGCTCCTGACTGATCATCATCAACCTCACAGTCAGCTCTTCAGTTGCATGCGCCATCCTCGCAGGTCCCTCTAAGCCCACGGTTTGGGCGATACCCTTAAAGTCCTCACCGTGGCCGCTAAAACAATCATCCACAGCATGGCAAAGTTCATGCACTAAGGTATCCAAAAGTTGGACTGGATCGTCGAGTTTAGGAGAGATGAAGATTTCATTGACGCCCCCACCAGAGCGCTCGCGCGGCCAACATTGACCTAAAGTGGTGCGCGGACTACTTGAGGCTGGAAATCCGCAAGAAACACGTACAGGGGGAATGGCATAACCGGCTTTCGAGAACACTGGCTCCAAATGCTTTACTGCATCCTCTAACCAGGATTCACGTACTGAATGTTGCTTCATCTTTTTTTGCTTTAGTCAAAAACGGAAAATACCGACACTGCACAAGAATTACCAGGGTAATTTTACCTTTGACCTATTTTGACGCTACCAAAGATAGCTTGCGCCTCTCTCGGTAAACAACGCCAATACTGTTCACTAGCAGTCACTTTACCATCTAGGGCTGCAGCAGCCTCCCATCCCCAACGGGGTTTATACAGAAATGCTCTGGCTAAGGCAATCAAATCCGCATCGCCATCTTGTAAGATCGCCTCGGCTTGATGTGGGTCTGTGATGAGACCTACAGTCATCGTTGGAATGCCTGATTGCTCCTTAACAAGCTTTGCAAATGGCACTTGATAGTGTGGTCCTAGAGCTATCTTTTGCTTAGGAGAAATTCCCCCTGAGGAGATGTGCACAAAATTACAGCCCAAGGGTTTTAATTGTTTTGCAAAATCAGCAGTCTCCTCTGGGGTCCAGCCATCCTCAATCCAATCGCTAGCTGAGATACGAATACCCAATACACCTTGGTAGGCGGCCCGCACAGCTGCAAATAACTCCAACGGAAAACGAATCCGGTTTTCAAATGAGCCGCCGTACTCATCTTGGCGCTGATTGGCTATAGGAGAAAGAAACTGATGCAAGAGATAACCATGGGCACCATGTAACTCAATACCATGCACACCAATACGATCAGCACGCTGTGCAGCAATGATGAAATCATCTATTAATTGTTTGAGCTCCACTTTCGAAAGTTCATGGGGTAAACGTTCACCATCAATTTGCGGAATCGCTGAAGGTGCCAAGGTTTCCCAACCGCCCTGATCAGCGGCAAGCAGCTGACCACCATCCCAAGGGGTTGCACTGGAAGCCTTACGCCCAGCATGTGCGAGCTGAATAAAAACGGGGGTTGCTGGTGCTAAGGCACGAGCCCGACTTAATTTATCCTTCAGAGCAGCTTCGGTACGATCATCCCAAAGACCTAAGCACGCGGGCGTAATGCGTCCCTCAGGCGTCACACCAGTTGCCTCAATAATGAATAAAGCAGCTCCACTATTGAGTAAATTACCCCAGTGCATCAAATGCCAGTCAGTAGCCTCACCATTGTTTGCAGAGTATTGGCACATTGGGGCTACAACAATACGGTTCGCTAACTCCAATGGGCCACGCGGGGAATTGAGGGTAAAACCAGAAAACAAGAGACTCATGGGGTGCCTTAGAAAGCCAAAATAGGTCAAAAAGTACGAAAATTACTGTAAAGCGATAGAATACTTAAAACGTAGAATAAACAAGACAAAGAAGTCCTCTAGGCTGACTGGCAAAAGGGCTTACCTTCCGAAATCACTAGCAAAACCTGATAAATAACTTAAGATAAAACACTATGAATGCACCTCAAGCCTTTGAATTAAAAGAAGATATTGGCCACTTTGTTGGCGGCAGTGTGATTCATCCCAAAGACGGTCGCTTTGCCGATGTTTATAACCCGACAAAAGGCACTGTAGCCCGTCGCGTTGCCCTCGCCAGCAAACAAGAGGTAGACGCCGCTGTTGCCGATGCTCAAAAGGCTTTTGAATCCTGGAGTTTAACCAGCCCCTTGCGTCGTTCACGCATCCTATTTAAATACCTCGAGCTACTAAATGCTAATCGTGATGAATTAGCAGCCATTATCACCGCTGAACACGGCAAGGTATTTACAGATGCTCAAGGTGAAGTTACCCGCGGTATTGAGATTGTAGAATTTGCGACCGGCATACCTGAGTTACTCAAGGGCGACTACACCGAACAAGTCTCTACTGGTATCGATAACTGGGTTATGCGTCAACCGCTTGGTGTAGTGGCTGGTATCACACCGTTTAACTTTCCGGTGATGGTGCCAATGTGGATGTTCCCAGTAGCTATTGCTTGCGGTAATACCTTCATTCTGAAACCCAGTCCGACAGATCCATCCGCATCCCTCCTGATGGCCAAACTCCTCAAAGAGGCTGGCTTGCCAGATGGTGTCTTTAACGTAGTGCAAGGCGACAAAGAAGCTGTTGATGCTTTGATTGAAAACCCGGATGTGAAGGCGGTGAGCTTTGTTGGCTCAACCCCAATTGCTAATTATATTTATGAGCGTTGCGCTCACTTTGGTAAGCGCTCCCAAGCGCTGGGTGGCGCAAAGAACCACATGGTCATCATGCCAGATGCTGATATAGATAAAGCCATTGATGCTTTAATTGGCGCAGCTTACGGCTCAGCTGGTGAGCGTTGCATGGCCATCTCTGTAGCAGTTTTAGTGGGTGATGTAGCAGAGAGAATCATGCCTAAACTCATCGAGCGCACCAAGACCCTCAAAGTAAAAAACGGTATGGAGCTCGATGCAGAGATGGGCCCAATTGTGACCAAAGTAGCCTTAGAGCGCATTACTGGCTATATCGAGAGTGGTGTAGCCTCTGGCGCAAAACTCTTGGTTGATGGTCGTGGTTTAAAAGTGCCAGGCAATGAAAATGGTTTCTTTATCGGCGGAACGCTGTTTGATAACGTCAAACCTGATATGAAGATTTACCTCGAAGAAATCTTTGGCCCAGTACTTTCATGCATACGTGTTGCCAACTTCACCGATGCTCTGAATCTCGTTAACTCCTGTGAGTTTGGTAATGGCGTTGCTTGCTTCACAAGCGATGGCAATATTGCTCGTGAATTTGCCCGCCGCGTACAGGTAGGCATGGTGGGTATCAACGTTCCTATTCCTGTGCCAATGGCATGGCATGGTTTTGGCGGTTGGAAGAAATCGATCTTTGGCGATACGCATGCCTATGGCAAAGAAGGTGTGCGCTTCTACACTAAACAAAAGAGTGTGATGCAACGCTGGCCTGAAAGTATTGCTAAGGGTGCAGAGTTTGTCATGCCGACATCAAAGTAAATTTGCGGCCAGCTTTTGTAAAAGAAAATAGCGATTCGCAGATCGCTATTTTCTTTCTTGTGTTGATTACTTACTGAAGTGTATTTTTGAAGGCAGGTAGCATCGGAATAGCTAAGACCTCAATGCCCTCTTCCCTAAGGGATTCAGCCTCATCCAAGGTAGTCTGGCCACGGATACTGCGCTCAGGCGACTCTTTATAGTGAATTTTGCGAGCTTCCTCAGCAAAAGAGCTACCTACATCTTCGGAACGACCCATCAACTCTCGCATCCCTTTAAGAAAGGCGGCTTGTACTTGGGCCTCCAATTGGCCAT
>Ga0114963_10003421_pt1 | contig 10843 bp, 10 predicted proteins | sample C_131016_EF_Meta_FD_87019 | JGI IMG/M metagenome (GOLD analysis project Ga0114963, IMG submission 87019) | Freshwater microbial communities from Lake Croche, Canada to study carbon cycling - C_131016_EF_MetaG | ecosystem: Environmental > Aquatic > Freshwater > Lake | place: Lake Croche, Canada...
CGCCGTCAGCACGCACGTCGCCGTCAGCACGCACGTCGCCGTCAGCACATCGCGTGGGACACGATCCCACCCCCGGCTACCGTCGCCGCCATCAGGTCGCGGGTGGCGACCAATTCGCGGGCCAGGCCCTCGACGAGCGCGGCGGCCGGATCGACGACCGTATCGGCCGACCCCGGGAGCACGGGCCAGGTGTACGTCTCCACCTCGAGGTGCGGATCGATGCCGTGCGCCACGACCGCCGCGAGCGCGGCCCGCAGGTCGGCCCGGGTCGTCCCCAGCGGGCCGATCCGTTCGGCGTCCACGGGCACATGGAAATGCGTCCGCCAGCACACCGCCCGCGCCCACTCGTCGGGAGGGGCGATCGCGAGCCCGGCCGAGAGGTCGATCTCCCGCAGGATGCGGCCGTCGGCCGTGCGGGCGAACGTCTGATGGAGATACCGCGGCTCGGCGTGCCGGGCGAGCGCCGCGCGGGCCGTGGCATCGGCGGGGTCGTCGAGCTGCACGGCACAGCTCACATGCACCTTGGCGATGCGGATCCCCGCGGCGACGAGCTGGCCGATCGCGGTCGCCGCATCCTCGAACTCCACCGCCTGGTGGCAGACGTCGTAGCAGACGGCGAGGTGCTCCCGCGCCGCCGGGCCGCAGCCCGCCGCGTCGGCTGCCTCGCGCAGCCGGGCGAAGAAGGCGAGCGTTTCGGCGGTGGTCTCGAGCTCGCAGAATGGCTCGGGCTCGATCGCGAGTCGCACCACCCTGCCGGTCTCGGCCCGCAGGTCCGCCAGGCGCCGCGCGACGGTGAGCAACTGTGCCGTGGCGGCGTCGAGGAAGCCCGCGGGCCGCGGCAGCAGCTTGAAGCCGAGCGGGAGCGTCGAGATGCTCCCCTCCGCGCCGGCCGGCAGGAGCTCGGCCAGGAGCGTCGCGCTCGCGAGCGTGGAGTCGAGCCGGCGCGGATCCGACCAATCGGGGAGATAGACCCGCTCCTTCACCCTCCGGCCGTGGAAGTCGCCGTACGGGAACGCGTTGAGCGTGTGGCAGGTGAGTCCGCGGTCCTCGAGCGCCCGCCGGATCCCCGCGCGGGCCGCCGGCGTGGCCAGCACCTCGTCGACCGCCGCCGCCGGCAGCCAGAGCCCCACCGCGATGTCGAAGCCCGCCCGCCGCCGCACCGGCACGGCGTAGGTGTCGAGCATGCGCGGCACGTCGGCGGCCGTGCGGCAGGCATGCACGTTGGTGCAGTAGCACAGCGGCAGGCTCACGCGGGCGGGCTCCGGGAGGGGGGGCGGGCCGTGCGCGGGCCCGGGGAGCTTGATCGTACCAGTCCGCGAAAAAGTCCCACCGAACGTTTTTCCCCGACTTGCTAAGGTAGTCCGACGCCCGGAGCAGAGCATGGACTCCTTCCGACAGCCCACCGTGCAGGCCGCCGACGACACGCCGGCCGAGGATCGCGCCCTGCGGCCGCAGCGGTTCAGCGAGATGGTCGGCCAGCGGGCCGTCTTCGAGCGGCTGTCGATCGCCGTGGATGCGTCGCGGATGCGCGGCGACACGCTCGGCCACATCCTCCTCGACGGCCCCCCGGGCCTCGGCAAGACCACGTTCGCGACCTGCATCCCGCGCGAACTCGGCACCACCCTGCAGATCGCCAGCGGGGCCGCCCTCGCCGCGCCGAAGGATCTCCTCCCCTACCTCACCAACGCCTCCGAGGGGTCGGTGCTGTTCATCGACGAGATTCACCGGCTGCCGATCGCCGTGGAGGAGTTCCTCTACCCCGCGATGGAGGACTTCCGCATCGACATCACGCTCGGCGACGGCGTCTCGGCGCGGACGATCAACATGCCGCTGCGGCCCTTCACGCTCATCGGCGCCACGACCCGGGCCGGGCTCATCTCGGCGCCGCTCCGCGACCGGTTCGTGATGCGTGAGCACCTCGACTTCTACCCGCCGGAGGACCTCGCCGAGATCGTCCGCCGGTCGGCCGCCAAGCTCACGCTGCCGATGGACGACGCCACCGCCGACGAGGTCGCCCGCCGCAGCCGGGGCACCCCGCGGCTGGCCAACAACCGCCTCCGCTGGATCCGCGACTACTCGACGAGCCGGGCCGAGGGACGGATGGACGTGGAGGTGGCCCGTACGGCGCTCGAGATGCAGGGCATCGACACGATCGGCCTCGACGGCTTCGACCGACGCTATATGGAGACGATCCAGCGGGTCTTCGCCGGGGGACCTGTGGGCATCGAGGCGATCGCCCACACGATGAGTTCGGCCCCTGACACTCTCGAGGACGACGTGGAGCCCTATCTTCTGCGGTGCGAACTGGTCGTCCGCACGCCCCGCGGCCGGCGGCTCACGCCGCGGGGGGAGGAGCACATCGGCAGCCACGGCCGGGGCGGCCCCCAGACGCGGCTGTTCTGACGGGCGGCCGCCCCGCGGATCGGTTTTCCCGGGGCGATTGACCACGCGCTGCCCGGGTGGGTAGAGTACGTGACTTCGATCAACTTCCCACAGGTGGCCCCATGGCAGTTCCCAAGCGACGGCAGTCCAACCAGAAGACCCGCTCCCGGCGGGCCCACGACTTCCTCACGCCCAAGCAACTGACGTTCTGCGCCACCTGCGGCAAGGCCGTGCCGACGCATCGCATCTGCGGCAACTGCGGCCATTACAAGGGACGGCCCGTCGTCGCGACGGAGGACTGACTCCCTTGGCTGCCGCGGTCCCAGGAAGCGCGGGCGCGGCCCGAGAGAGCGGGGCGGATGAGCCCTCCGTTCCCTCTCGCCCCGCCCTGCTGTTTCCCGGCCAGGGAGCCCAGTCCGTCGGCATGTTCGGTGCCTGGTGCGATGGTCACGCCGGGGCGTGCGACCTCTTCGCCCGGGCGTCGGCGATCCTCGGATACGACCTCGCTGCCGTGTGCCGCACCGGTCCGGCGGAACGACTCCATTCCACCGCGGTCGCCCAGCCGGCGATCCTCGTCACGAGCCTCGCGGCGCTCGCGGTGCTCGAGAGTCGCGAGCCCGCCACCGTGGCCGCCTGCCCGATCACGGCCGGGTTGTCGCTCGGCGAGTACACGGCGCTCGTATTCGCGGGGGCCATCGACTTCGCCGACGCCGTGCGGCTCGTCGATGTTCGTGGCCGGGCGATGCAGGCGTGTGCCGACGCGGGCGGGGCCGGCGACGCCGGCAGCGGCATGGTGGCCGTGCTCGGGCTCGACCGCCAGCGGATCGACGCCCTGTGCGCCGAGTGCCGGGGCGGCGACGTGCTCGAGGTCGCCAACGTGCTCTGCCCCGGAAACGTCGTCGTGTCGGGGACGACCGCCGCCTGTCGTCGGCTCGAGGCGGCCGCGACCGGGGCCGGCGCGATGAAGTGCGTGCGGCTGGAGGTCGCCGGCGCGTTCCACACCCGGCTCATGCAGGCGGCGGCCGACGCCCTCGTGCCCGCCCTGGCGGCGACGACGATCCGGCCGCCGCGGATTCCCGTCGTCAGCAACGTCGACGCCCGGCCCCACCAGGATCCCGACGAGATTCGGGGCCTGTTGGCCAGGCAGGTGTGCGGCGTGGTCGAGTGGCAGGCCTCGATGGAATATCTTCTGGGCACGGGCGTCCGGTCCGTCGTCGAGGTCGGTCCGGGCCGCGTGCTTCGCGGCCTGCTCAAGCGGATCGACCGCAGCATCGCCTGCACGGGGGTGCCGGAATGACGGCGGCCCCGGGGGATCGTCCGCGCCGGGGCGGCGGTTTCGAGGGGCGCGGTCGTCCGCCGGCCCGCACCATCACATGAGAGGGGCAGCATGACAGACGCAAGCAAGCAGGCAGCGGCGACGGAGCCGAAGCGGTTGCGGGTCGATCTTTCGGGGCAGGTGGCGCTCGTCACCGGCGCTTCGCAGGGGCTCGGCCGGGCGATCGCCGAGTCGCTCGCCGCGGCCGGCGCGTCCGTGGCGCTCGTGGCGCGGAGCGTGGGCAAACTCGCGGACGTGGCGGCGGGCATCCGTTCCGCCGGCGGCCGGGCCGAGGAGTTTCCCTGCGACGTGTCGCGGGGGGAGGAGGTCGCCAGGGTGGTGGACGCGGTCGTCGAGAAGCTCGGGCGACTCGACGTGCTCGTCAACAACGCCGGCGTCACGCGGGACACGCTCCTGCCGCGGATGAGCGACGAGGAATGGGACGACGTCCTCACCACGAATCTCCGGGCGCCCTTCCTGTTCATGCGGGCGGCGAGCCGGCCGATGATGCAGCAGCGGTACGGCCGCATCGTCAACGTCGCCAGCGTCTCGGGGCTCATCGGCAATCCCGGCCAGGCGAACTACTCGGCCTCGAAGGCGGGCCTCGTGGGACTCACGCGCACCGTCGCGAAGGAGCTCGCCGGCCGCAAGATCACGGTCAACGCCGTCGCGCCCGGGTTCATCGCCAGTGACATGACGGCGGCCCTCGGCCCCGCGCTGCTTGACGAGGTGAAGAAACGCGTGCCCGCAAAACGGCTCGGCGAGGCGTGGGAGATCGCCGAAGCGGTGCTGTTCCTCGCGGCCCCGTCGTCGGCCTACGTCACGGGACAGGTGCTCGTCGTGGACGGCGGGCTCATCGGCTGAACGGCCCCGGCCGCTCGGCCGGCCAGGGAGCGCCGGCTCGCCGCCGCCGGCCCGACCGCCCGCCCCGGCTGGCCGGGGAAAATCCCGCGCCGGCCTCCGCGTCGTGGTGAAACCCGCGGCGTTCCCCCGCCCCCCGGCGCGGGGCGGGTGTTTCGTGCGGTGGCGCACGGGCCGCACGGTTTCAGCGGCGCGAACAAGGCAGCGGGGAAAAACGCGGTTTCTCCGCTCTGGACATTCCCGGGCGGCAACGGGTATATCTTCCCCGAACCTCGCGAAGGTCGCTGTCATCCAGACGGGCCGTCATCCACGGGCCGTCAAGAAGGCGAGCCATGGTCCACGCGAGGGGCTGTTCCGAGACCGGGTGCCAGGAGGATTCCAAAGGTGGCTGCTTCAGTTCAAGAACGAGTGATCGACATCGTCGCTTCCCCGTTGGCTGTGAGCAAGGACCCGATCACGCCCGCGACGTCCTTCATCAACGACCTCGGCGCCGTCTCGCTCGACACCGTCGAGCTGGTGATGGAGCTCGAGGAAGAGTTCGACTGCAACATCCCCGACGATGCCGCGGAGAAGATCCAGACCGTCGGCCAGGCGGTCGAGTTCATCGAGAAGCACCAGTCCTGATCATCCCTCCTCCATCCCTGGTTCGGTGCGCTGCATGAAGCGTCGCGTCGTGGTGACGGGGCTCGGTGTCGTCACGTCCTTGGGCCGTCCCGTCGAGACACTCTGGACCCGCCTGCTCCGCGGGGACAGCGGCGTGGGGCCGATCACGTTGTTCGACGTGGCCGGCTATCGCGTGCAGTTTGGCGGGCAGGTGAACTGGGAGCCCGAAAAAGAGGACATCAGCGGGCCGAAGGAGCTCAAGCGGCTTGATCGCTTCACCCAGTTCGCGATCGCCGCGGCGAAGGACGCGGTGGCCGAATCGGGGCTGGACTTCTCGCGAGAGGATTCCTTCCGCTGCGGCGTCGCGATCGGCTCCGGCATCGGCGGGCTGTGGGAGTTCGAGGTGCAGGAGGAGCGGCTGCTCCACAAGGGCATCGACAAGGTGTCGCCGTTCACCATCCCGAAGCTGATGGTGAACTCCGCCAGCGGCCACGTGTCGAGCATCTACGGGATCAAGGGGCCCAACTTCGCGGTGGCGACCGCGTGCGCCAGCGCCGCCAACTCGATCGGCACCGCCCTCCGGGCGATTCAGTACGGCGACGCCGACGTGATGGTGTCGGGGGGCAGCGAGGCGGCGCTGACGCCGATCGGCCTGGCGGGATTCCAAAACATGCGGGCGCTGTCCTTCCGGGGCGACGCCCCGCAGGCCGCCAGCCGCCCCTTCGACGTCGATCGCGACGGCTTCGTGCTCGCCGAGGGGGCGGGCGTGGTGGTGCTCGAGGAGCTGGAGCACGCCCGTCGCCGCGGTGCCGCCATCTACGGCGAGCTGATGGGGTACGGGGCCAGCGGTGACGCCGGCCACATCACGCAGCCCGACGAGGAGGGGCGCGGGGCGGCCCGGGCGATGGAGATGGCCCTCGCCGACGCCGGGCTCGCACCCGATCGCGTCCACTACGTCAACGCCCACGGCACGAGCACGCCGCTGGGCGACAAGGCCGAGACCGCCGCCGTGAAGCGGGTCTTCGGAGGCCACGCCCGGCGGCTGGCGATCTCCAGTACCAAAAGCCAGCTCGGGCACACCCTCGGGGCCAGCGGTGGTATCGAACTGGTCGTGTGCGCCCTGACGATCACCCGCGGCGTGATCGCGCCGACGATCAACCTCGAGCATCCCGATCCAGATTGTGATCTGGATTACACGCCCAACGTCGCCCGTGAGGCGACGGTCGACGTGGCGATGTCGAACAGCTTCGGTTTCGGCGGCCACAATGCCAGCCTGGTCATCGCCCGGCTGTGACGCGGCCGGCGACGCATCCGGCCGCAGCAGCCCGTTCCCCCGCCGGAGCCGATGGCATGGCCGTTTCGCGGGTGATCGTCGCGGCCGGGGGCGTCCTCGCCGCGCTCGTCGCGGCGGCACCATCTCCGCTGCGCGCCCAGATTCCCGCTGACGCCGGGCAGGTTTGGAGGACGTACGACATCGCCGGCTTCGTTCGCGGGGCCGGGCCCGGCAGCCAGCGGCACGTGGTCGACTGGGTGCTGCAGGACACGGGCTCACCGCAGTGGCACGGCGACGTGGTGGCGGCGCTGTCCGCCGACCCCGCCGCCCTCAAGTGCTTCCACACGCCGGCGATGCAGGCCCGCGTCGAGGAGATCGTGGCCCGGTTCGTCGGCGATGCCGCCACGCCGCACCGGTTCGCGGTGCGGGTGCTCGGGATCGGCAGCCCTTCCTGGCGGAAGGATGCGCGGCCCCTGCTGCGGCCGATCCCCGCCGCCACGCCGGGCGTGCAGGCGTGGATCCTCTCCCGCGAGGAGGGGGCCATCCTCGTGGCGATGCTCCGGGGGCGGACGGATTCCGCGGAGCTGCCGACGGGCGTCGTCTACGCCGCCAACGGCGTGCCGGCGGTGCTCTCCGGGGGCCGGCGCCGGCCCTACGTGCAGGACGTGGCGCCCCGGCCCGACGCCGGACCGGGCTGGCTGCCCCTGACGGCCGCCTGCGACGAGGCCCTGGCGATCGACGTCCATCCGCTCGTCACCCGTGACGGCACGGCGGTCGAGGCCGTGGTGCGGTGTCGCATCGATCAGATCGAACGGATGGCCGCGGTGACGATGAACCAGTCCGATCCGGGTGGGCAGCGGCTCCAGATCGAGGTGCCGCAGGTGTCGGCCGTGCGGATCGGCGAGCGGTTCCGCTGGCCCGCCACCGACAGCCTGGTGATCGGACTCGGGTTGGTGCCGTGGCCGGTTCCCGGCCAGAATGGAGCCGGCTCCGCGGCGATGTTCACCGATGCCAAGCGGACGGATGTCGTCGTGGTCGTGGAGCCGCGGCTCGCCGACGCTCCCGCACCCTGAGGAAGGAATCCATGACCGTGGCTCCCGTTCGTCGCGTCGTCATCACCGGGATGGGGGTCGTCTGTCCGCTCGGCCTCACGCTCGACGATCTCTGGTCGGGGTTGATCGAGGGGCGCAGCGGCGTGGCACCGCTGCAGTCGTTCCCCTGCGGCGGCCTTCCTCTGCACCATGCCGCCGAGGCCCGGGCCTTCACGGGCGACATCGACAATTTCGGGCCGCTCGACGGCGAGCGGAAAAAGGCGATCCGCAAAGGTCTCAAGGTGATGTGCCGCGAGAGCCAGATGGCCGTGGCCGCCGCCCAGCGGGCGCTGCACGAGTGCGGCATCCTCGCCGGGGGCGCTGCGGCCGCCGGTCTGCGGCCCGAGCGGTTCGGCTGCGTGTTCGGCTCCGACTACATGCTCACGCTGCCCGAGGACTTCACGGCGAGCGTGGCCAAGTGCCGGGGGGCCGAGGGGCTGTTCGAGTTCGACCGCTGGGCCTCCGAAGGGATGCCGCAACTCACGCCCCTGTGGCTGCTCAAGTATCTGCCCAACATGCCGGCCAGCCACATCGCGATCTACAACGATTTCCGCGGGCCGAGCAACTCGCTCACGCTCCGGGAGGCGAGCGGCCACCTGGCGCTCGGGGAGGCTGTGGTCACCATCCAGCGTGGAGCGGCGGACGTGATGGTGGTCGGGGCCACGGGCACGCGCGTTCATCCCATGAAAACGGTGCACGCCCTGCAGTGCGAGCAGGTGGCGATGGGGGAGGACGATCCCGCCGGTTGGAGTCGCCCATTCGACCGCACGCGGAAGGGCATGGTGCTCGGCGAGGGGGCGGCCGTCATCGTGCTGGAGGAAATCGAGCACGCCCGGGCGCGGTCGGCCGCGATCCACGGGGAGGTGCTCGGGCATGCCGCCCGCAGCGCCGGTCTGGCCGGCGGTGTCGGACTCAAGCGTCGGGCTTTGGGCCTCGCCATGCGGCGGGCGCTGGAGATGGCGGGGGTGGGCCCGGAATCGCTCTCCCATATCCACGCCCAGGGGCTCGGCACCGTGGTCGGCGACCGAGAGGAGGCCGCGGCCCTGCGGGACGTGCTGGGGGACGCGGCGGAGCGGATCCCGACGGTCGCGGCCAAGAGCCACTTCGGCAACCTCGGGGCCGGGAGCGGGCTCGTCGAGTGCGTGGCGAGCCTCTTGGCCGGAAAGCGGGGGGAACTCTTTCCGCTTCTCAACTACGAGCACCCCGATCCGGAATGCCGCATCCGGCCGGCCCGCCGCGGCGATCCGGCGGGGGAGATCTTCCTCTCGTCGGCCGTAACCCCCCAGGGGCAGGCCGGATCAGTCGTGATCCGGTCCGTGGCTCCTTGACAGGTCTTCCGAGCGGCCTTAACTTTCACGGGTTGCGTCACGTTTGAGAGGCTGCTGGTATCGCGGACCCGTTTCCAAACACCTCACATTGGGTGTTTCGGCGCCCATGTCGCATGGCGTCGGCTTTGCCGGCAGTGCTGTTTGCCGGCGGTGCTTCGGCGGCCCGGGAAGCAGTGCGGCAGCTGCCCGGGAAGCTTCCCCCCTCGTCTCGCGACATGATCCTTTTTGGGCACGTTCCAAAAATGGGCCCGAGCGTCGTCCGAGAAATCCATGAAGCCAGAAGAAATCCTCCGCATCGTCGACGCGATTCATCGCGACAAGAACATCGACAAGGAGATCGTCTTTCAGGCGATCGAGGCGGCCCTCGTCACGGCGCTCGCGCGGCAGTATGGCGAGACGGCCCAGATCACGATCACGATCGACCGCGGGAGCGGCACGCTCGCCGGCACGCATGACGGCGTCGAGATCGACACGGCCGAGCTCTCCGGGCGAATCGGCGCCCAGACCGCCAAGCAGGTGATCATCCAGAAGATTCGCGAGGCCGAGCGCGACGCGATCCATGACGAGTTCGAGGAGCAGATCGGACAGATGGTGTCCGGCATGGTCACCCGGGTGGAAGGGGCGACGGCCTCGGTGTCGCTCGGCAGCACGGAGGCGATCCTGCCCCGCAGCGAGCAGATCCCCGGGGAGAGCTACCACGTCAACGAGCGGATCCGGGCGACGATCTTCGAGGTGCGGAAGGTCGGCAGCCGCGTGAAGATCATCCTTTCGCGGATCCGCCCGCAGTTGGTGCAGCGGCTCTTCGAACAGGAGATTCCTGAAATCGCCGACGGCGTCATCGAAATCCGGGCGATCTCCCGGGAGCCCGGTTACCGCAGCAAGGTGGCGGTGATCAGCTCCGACAACCGCATCGACTGCGTCGGAGCCTGCGTGGGCGTTCGCGGCAACCGCATCAAGAACATCGTCGAGGAGCTCGGCGGCGAGAGGATCGACATCGTCCGCTGGAGCGACGACCTGCAGGTGCTCGTCCCCAACGCGCTGCAGCCCGCCGAGGTGGACGAGGTCATCCTCTGCCAGATGCTCGGCCGCGGCATCGTGCTGGTGCGCGAGGATCAGCTGTCGCTGGCGATCGGCCGTCGCGGACAGAACGTGCGGCTGGCCAGCAAGCTCTGCGGCTGGGACATCGAAATCATGACCCGCGAGGAACTCGATCAGCAGATCGAGCGGGCCGTGGCCGGCTTCTCCTCGATCGAGGGACTCGACGAGGCGGTGGCGGAGCGGCTCGTCGGGGAGGGCTTTCTCTCCTACGACGATCTCTCGGTGATCGAGCCCGACGATCTCATGGAGATGGGCGGGCTCTCGGCCGAGGCCGTCGATGCGATCGTGGCTGAGGCGGAGCGGCGGGCGTCCATGGCCGAGGCCGCGGCGGCCGACGAGCGTCGCAAGCAGCGGGAGCAGGATCGGATCGCCAAGGCCACCGCCGAGGCCGATGCGATCGAGGCGATGAAGGCCGGGCCCGCCGAAGGGGTGGCCGAACCCGCTGCGACGACGGACGCCGATGCGGCCGGCGAGGGCGGTGGCGCCGAGAGTGATGTCGCGGAGGCGGCGCGGCCGGCGGAGTCGTGATGCCGGCCGGTTGGGTGGAGGGTGCGGCCCGCCGGCCAGGGCGGGGCCGACGAAGCCGGGCTGGCATGTCGGAATTGGATTCGAGGGCCGGTGATCCGGTCAGACCGGAGCGGAGGGCGTTGCGTGGCGGTTCGCATCTACACACTTGCGAAAGAACTGAAGATCGACAGCAAGGAGCTGGTCGAGCTCTGCACGCGCGCCGGCATCCAGGACAAGGGGTCCGCGCTGGCGAGCATGACCGACGAGGAGGTCGCCAAGCTCAGGGAGTTCATCGCCAGCAAGTCGCGGCCGCCTGAGCGCGCGGCTGCCGGCCCTGTCGCGGCGGCTCCCCAGCGGCCTGCCCCGCCCAAGCCGGGCGCGGCGC